>OGCL01000424.1_pt1 | contig 46087 bp, 47 predicted proteins | sample 1570041 | NCBI WGS metagenome assembly OGCL01 (sample SAMN06266162, study PRJEB24511) | hot springs metagenome | isolation source: Hot spring water | place: South Africa: Limpopo | collected 2015-06-22 | reverse complement strand
CTGTCTTCACAGAACGAGGGGGATCCGCCCCCGATGCGCCCCCGCAACACCAAGAACAAAGACTTGCCCCCAAGGACCTTGGTCGAGAGGCAGGGCGGGCTCTGGGGTGCCCCGAACATGCGGCCGAAGAAGCGGAGGATCTGCTGTCGTGCCTCGTCCTCTTCTTCCCGCTGAGTCTTGGTCTTCGGGCCCGCCCGGGCTGCACTTACCTCCCGGCCCCAGTAGAAGCCGTGGGGGCAGCTACTGGCAGAGTCTTCGCGAAGCGGATGCCTGCCACAACGTCCTGCTCCTCCAAGCCGAAGAACCCCGCGCGGTAGGTGATCGCGAACACGGCCCACGGCTGCTCATTGAGGAGAGCCACCGTGGGGGCGGCCATGGTTCGGAGGTAGGCATAGCTCTTCTCCTCGTTGCCCCGTGAATCGTCACCACGACGGGAAACGGGCCTTGCCGGCTCGGCAACGAGGGAACTGCTCGGAGCATCCGGCCTCCAGCTCCCGGGCTCTCCAGTTCGATCACTTCGCGATCCCCGACTGTCTCCCCGCGGGTCAGCGCCCGAGCCAAGGACCCCGCAAGCGCAATAAGCACCAACCCACTGACCCAGGCAAGGTTCGTTGAACAACGACCGAGGTTCATCGATCTCCTGCTCGTGGCGTGCCGCCTAGCTTCGTACTAGCGAGAACTAGAGATTCGGCCCATGTGCCGCCTCTTCTGCCCGTTCTGCCGCCTTCGACGGTACGTCGAAGGCTGTCGCCGCTCCAGGAGCGGGATCCTCACCTTATCCCGGAACCCCTCTGGCGTCGGGTGCCTTAACGTGCTGTGGGCCGCTCGCGGTTGTACCTCTGCCGCCACAGCTCAGTCTCTACCTTCGCATCCAGGACCCTATGGAACAGCTGCTGGTTTAGACACTTCTGCCGCAGCGCGGCGTTGCAACTCTCTCCGTACGCGTTCTGCCATGGGCTCCCCGGGGCGATCCTGGAGGTCGCCATTCCGGGCGTCGGAATCGGGGACAAGAAGGGGGAGGTTGGCCTGGGCCCAATGGGGCCACAAGAGGTTTTGCGGAGGCCAGCCTTGCTCGGCAGCCCTCGTGTCGGCTCAATCCGCGAGGAGGCGGGGCTGTGGGGTTGTCCCGTGTGCCGGCGGTGATAAGAAGCTCTGGGGCGACGGGGGTTGACATGGAAAACAGTGTTATGTTATGATGCCCCTGGACGTGGTACGGTGACCTGGATGATGAGGCCCAAACTCGGTGTTAAGCTGTTCAGGCTTTGCCGCGAGCAAGGGCGGCCGCTTCCCCTGGCGGGGTTGCCTGGCCCGGACGGGCCGCTGGGCCTTCTGCAGAGGACGGCCGCGCTTGGCATCCGTTCCCGTGGCTCAACCCGTGAAGGGGGAGGCGCCGGGCCCGGGATGGGCAGAAAAAACCCGCCCGGCACGGTCGCTTGGCTACGAAGCCCCGCAGGAGTTGAGGTCCGCTCTCTTCAAAGAGTGGTAAGCGGGGGTGATAGAGAACGGTGTTATGTTATGACGAGCCAAGGTGGCACCGCGCCGCGCTGGATGACAACGCCGGAAATCGGTCGTAAGCTTTCACAGTTCAACCGTGTTCTAGGTCCAGCGCTCGCCCTGGGGGAGCACCTTCTCCCACTTGGGGGTTAGGAGGGAATTTGTGAATCCGGAAGAATTCTCCGTCTGTACCGAGGATCTCACCCGGGTGTTCCGGGTCCGCAAGCGAGAGGCCCGCGGCCAGGTCCGAGAAATCGTGGCCCTGGACCGGGTGAACGTCGCCATCGCTCGGGGCGAGCTCTTCGGCGTCCTTGGCCCCAACGGCGCTGGAAAAACCACCCTCATCAAGATCCTGGCCACCTTGCTTTCCCCCACGGCGGGCCGGGCCTGGGTGGCCGGGGTGGACGTGGTCCAAAACCCCTGGGAGGTGCGGCGGCACATCAACATGGTCTCCGGCGGCGAATCCTCCGGGTACGGTCTCCTTACCGTGGAGGAGAACCTGTGGATGTTCGCCCAGTTCTACGGGATCCCCAGCCGCACCGCCAAAAAAAGGATCCAGGAACTTCTGGAGGTGGTGGGCCTGGCCGACCGGGCCAAGACCAAGATCTACCACCTCTCCACCGGCATGCGCCAGAAGATGAACTTCGCCCGGGGGTTCATCACCGACCCCGAGATCCTCTTCCTCGACGAGCCCACCGTGGGCCTGGACGTCCAGACAGCCAGGACCCTGCGGGCGTTCATCCGCCGCTGGATCGAGGAGCACCCGGACCGCACGATCCTCCTCACCACCCACTACATGCACGAGGCCGAGGAGCTGTGCCACCGGGTGGCCGTGATCGACCGCGGCCGGGTCCTGGCTTGCGACACCCCCCACAACCTCAAGCGCGTGCTTCAGCAGGAGGCCGTGTTCCACCTCAAGGTGGACTCCGTCGCCGATCCCAGGGCCCTTCTGGCCCAGGCCGGGGTGGAGAAGTGCTCGTGTCTAGCCAAGGACGGCTACCACGAGATCGAGGTGGTGCTGCCCAACGACAACGCCCTCCTTCCCGTGCTCTCTCAGCTGCAGGCTGAGGGCGGCCAGCTCCTGAGCTTGGAAAAGCGCGACCCCACTTTGGAGGACGTGTTCATCTACCTCGTGGGCCGGGGGCTCGAGGAGGACACCCGTGACCATCCGGCGTAAGTGGGCGACGTTTTGGCGCACGGTGGTGGGCCGGGCCTACCCCCGGGTTATCGGGATGAACCGGGAAAAAAGCTGGATGATCTTTGACGTGTTCTTGCCTCTTCTCCAGGTCGGGGCTTACGTGTTCATTTACCGCGCCATTGGAGCACCACCGGAGTTCACGGGGTTTGTGATCCTGGGCGGGGCGATGACCGCCTACTGGATGAACGTGCTGTGGAGCATGGCCAGCCAGCTTTATTGGGAAAAGGAGACGGGGAACCTCCAGCTTTACCTCATCGCCCCCACTTCCCGGATGGCCATCCTGTTGGGGATGGCTTTGGGCGGCATGTTTTCCACCACCCTCCGGGCCGTGGGCGTGGTCCTCGTGGGCTCGGTTGTGTTCCGCGTGCCGCTTGCCGTGGCCCATGTCCCGGCGTTCTTGGGGGTTTTCCTGCTGACACTTGTGTCCCTCTACGGCCTGGGGATGCTCTTGGCCTCGCTCTTTCTCCTCTGGGGAAGGCAAGCTTGGCATCTTGCCAACCTCTTTCAGGAGCCGATTTTCCTCGCTTCGGGGTTCTACTTTCCCGTGCGGGCCCTGGGGTTCGTGGTGGCGGTGGCGGCCTCGGTCGTTCCCATCACCCTGGGGTTGGATGCTATGCGCCAACTGCTTTACCCCCAGATGATGGAGGGGCTCAGGTTCTTGCCCGTGAGCTACGAGCTTGGGGGATTGGCGGTCCTGGCGGTGGGGTTCATCGCCCTGGCCTGGAAGGCCTTGCGGTTCTTCGAGGATTTGGCCCGCAGGGAAGGCCGCCTGACCTTGCGCGGCCAATGACGGGCCTAGGGGAAACGAAATGAAGGCTCAAAACAGCTTGCGGGCCAGGGGAAGTTCTCCGCTCTTCGTTCGGGGCCGTTGGCTGCGGGCGACTGAAACCTGGCGGAGCCTCAGGGTGGCGGCTTGGCTGGGCTGGCAGATCGAGTCCAACTGGACCGATCCCTTCTTGTTCGCGATCTACTCCGTGGTCAAGCCCGTGGCCGGGGCGTTGATCCTGGTGTTCATGTACCTCGTGGTGGCCCGGGGTGGGCTCGGGAACCCTCTGTTTCCGTTCGTGTTCGTGGGCAACGCTGTGTACATCTACGTAGGCGCGGTGCTGATGGGCCTAAGCTGGGCCGTGATCGACGACCGGGAGCACTATGGAATGCTCAAGTACATGTACGCCGCGCCGCTCAACGTCTATGCCTACCTTGTCGGCCGCGGGGTGGCCCAGACTGCGGTGGCCACGGTGTCGGTAGGAATCACCCTCCTCGTTGGAGTTGGCCTACTTGGGGTGCGGATCACTCCGGCCACCGTGAATTGGGGCATGCTCGTGCTCTCCCTTGCCCTGGGGTTGGGGATGATGGCCTGTTTGGGGATCTTGCTTGGAGGGGCGAGTTTGCTCATGGCCCGGCACAACTTCCGGCTTGGAGAGGCTGTGGCCGGGTCGCTGTACTTTCTCTCCGGGGTGGTTTTCCCGCTCGACGTCTTGCCCAAAGGTGTGCAGACGCTCAGCCGGGCCTTGCCGACCACGTATTGGCTGGAGGCCATGCGCCGGGCCCTGTTGGGCAGCGGAGGAAACGCCACGTTGGCTGGCTTCTCCGACTTGGGAATCCTTGGGATTTTAGGGTTGTGCGGTGTGGGGGCCCTGGTGGTTTCGGTAGCGTTTTTCCGCTGGGCGGAAGGGTTGGCCCGCCGCCGCGGCCTTCTGGACATGCAAACCATGCACTGAAAATCCCCCACGCTCCTTGAGGATCCCCGGATTTGCCCACGGCCTTCATCCTTCTCTTTTGGACCGAAGGGGGAGCCATGGGGCCGTGGAGACCTCCTCGCGGGCAATGGGCCTAATGTTCGAGAGGCCTGCCGTGCTCGTTCCTGCGCTTGTGGTTATGGGATTGGCCGCGTTGACTTTGGCCGTGGATGCCGTATGGGGAAAAGCACTTGTCTGGAACCTCAGCGAAGGTTTGGTCGATCTCAACGTTCCGCTTCTTGTGGGGCTGTGCATTGGGTTGACCGTGATTAGGTCGTGGGCTGTGGCCGCTACGGCCATGCTGGTGGCCAGAGCCACAAGCGAGGAAACGTTCAGCTTAAAGCAAGCCTTGCACCACGGGCTTCGCCCCACCCCCAGCGTTTTTCTTCTCGGCCTGGCCGGGATCGTTGTTGGTTTGTTGGTTGTTGGCCTCCCCGCCCTTTTTTTCTCCTGGATTTTTGCCTGCGTTCTTGCTCTCCGCATCCTGGTTTACATTGCGCTGGGGGTCTGGACGGTGTTTTTGGTTGTTCGGCTTTCCCTGAGCGCTCCAGCTGTCTCTGTGGATAAGCTCGGTCCCTTGGAGGCCTTGGACGAAAGCTGGGGCCTTTCCCGCAGGCCTTTTCTTTCGCTTTTGGGGCTTTTGCTCCTTTTGGTGGTGTGTTTGGTCCTTGGATTGTTGGAACTGATCCCTTACTTTGGCATTGCCGTCGCTGTCGTTGCCGCAGGGTTCTTGATCTACCTACCCGTGGCCGCGTTGACCCTGGCGTACCTGGCCCTGCGGGAATCCAGAGCCGAAGAGGCAGCCCCGTGAGGGCAGGCGTTCACAGCTCCAAAAGGTATGGCCGGGCCAACACCCAAGAAGCCAACCTTTTCCCCCTTCGGGGGAGGGTGTGGGAGAAGGTGAACCCCTCACCCCAACCCCCTCCCACACGGGGACAGGGAGGTTCTCGCACCTTCGAAACCGCCTTGCTCTCCGCAGCGGTCTTGCGTGAAAGCTCACCGCCTCCTGCTGGCTCATGGGGAAGGACACCGTGTTTGCTTTGAACTGCTCGCCGTTTACCCCTGTTTGGGCCTTCTTAGCCAAGGGGTGACTGCGAATCCGGCTCGCGCCAGGGCGATGCTCCCGTGGCCTGGATCACAACCGAGGTCCAGGAGCTTGTGGACTTCCCACGGGCGCAAGCGAACCAGCAGCCAGGACCATTCCCGGTGCACAAGCGACCGATCGGGGACCGTCTCCGCAACACTCCGGTGCCAAAACTCTCCCTTGCCGGCAAGGTCCGCGGCCAGGCCTGGTCTTGAAGCTGCGGACCGGCTGGGCAAGTGGGTTCCCCGGAACTCCGGTCCTATTCCTCCGTCATCATTGGAGGGCAGGGAGCGCGGCAACCCCGGGCTGGCTCGGACAAGGTGCTGCAGGCCGTGCCCTTGCCGGGGACGTCCCTGCAGGCGCGGACCTTGTACCAGTAGTCCAGGGTGAGCGCGGCTGTGGTGTCGGTTGCCGTGGTTTGTTCAGTCTGGGTGACGGGGGTAGGGAAGTGGCCGTCCGGCACCCGGTCGCGGAACACCTGGTAGTACGTGGCCCCGGGCACGGGGTCCCACTCAACTTCGATGCGGTCGGGCAAATGTGTTGAGGCCCGGACGTTTTGGGGCGCTGGGGGCCGCTGAGCGTAGCCCACAACTGGACCCGACTCCGGTCCGCAGCCCGCCCTGTTGCAGGCCCGCACCTTGTACCAGTACAGCTTGGCTCGCTCGACCCCCGAGTCGGTGAAACTCAGCCCGGAACTGCTCCCTACCCGGACCCAGTTGTCCGTTCCTGTGGGAGAGCGGTAGATCTCGTACTGCTCTGCCCGCTCCACGGGCTGCCACCGAACTTCGACGGCATCTTGGAGGTCTGCCATGGTGGCTGTGACCCCAGTTGGCGCTCGATCCGGCGGGACAAAGGGAACCGTGGGGATTAGGTCACAGCCGCTCATGGTCAAGATGGCCAGGAGCACGAGGAAGCCCACAGCGAAGGCGCAAGTTCGATTCATTTTTCTTTACCTCCTTGCGCATGATAGGCCGGGCCCAAGTCCTGGGCAAGCGCGAGGTCCAAGGGCCAGGCCAAGAGTTCGGCCGTGAGCTGGTCCGGGGAGAGATTCAACGCCCGGGCGATTTCCTCCTCTAGCCGACGCAGGTGGGGCTCGGCAGCGCCGATCTCCTCGGCGTGGCCGGGGTACCTCTGGCGTAGACCCTCGAGCCGGGCCTGCAGGCCCACCACCCGGTCCTCCTCCACCACCTTGTCGGCGTAGTGCACAATCTTCTCCTCCCAAGACTGGGGGGGGTCGGACGTCCAGGCACGCAAGGGGTGGCGCTGGGCGATCCGGGCCAAGTCCGGATGGCCAAGGGCCTGAAGGATTTGGCCTGCATTTTGGCCATGGCTGTCCGGCCGACCGCCGGATGCCTTGTCCAAGTCGTGGAGAAGCGCTCCCAGCCGGGTGGTGGCTGGATCCACAGCCAGACCTCTTTCCCTCAGACGGGAGGCGAGGTGGAAGGCCACGGCAGCCACCGCCGCGCTGTGGCGGAGCACATTGGGGGGAACCCCAAGGGATCGGAGGATCTCCAGGGCAACCCTGTCGTTCGGGCGTTGGGCCACGGGCCAACTGTACCGCACCCCCACGGTGAAGGGCGAACCCCCTTCTCCTCCCTTTGGCCCAGGGTCTCCCGCCGAGGTAAGATCAAAAGCCCGATAGCGGTGGCAGGAAAAGAAATGAAGGTGGCGGTCCACGCCTTGCGCTTCTTGGCCTGGCGGGCCTTCCTCTACGTTGCCCTTGTTCTCACAGTGGCCGTGATGGCCCTGCCCTTCTTCTGGATGGTGACCACTTCCCTCAAGGATGTGGTTCAGGCCTTGCGTATCCCTCCAATGTGGATCCCCAACCCGGTGGTGTGGAACAACTACCCCTCGGCCTGGGGCGCAGCCCCTTTTGGCCTGTACTTTTTCAACTCCTTCTTCATCGCCGTGGTGACCACGTTTCTGGACGTGATCACTTCCATTCCCGCCGGCTACGCGTTCGCCAAGATGAACTTCTGGGGCAAGAACGTGGTGTTCAACCTGCTTTTGGGGACCCTGATGATCCCCGGCCAAATGCTTCTCGTCCCGAGTTTCGTGCTCATCAACCGCTTGGGCTGGTACAACACCTACTACGCCCTCATCGTCCCCTGGACGGCCGGTGTGTTTGGGATTTTCCTCCTTCGCCAGTTTTTCCGGACCGTGCCCGACGAGTTTTGGGACTCAGCGAGGATCGATGGCTGTTCCCGCTTTCGATATCTTTTTCAGATTGCTGTGCCCCAGGTTCGTCCGGGCATTGCCACGGTGGCCTTGTTCAAGTTCGTGGGCTCTTGGAACGCGTTCCTGTGGGTGATCATCATGACGGACAAGGTGGGGTTGAGGACTGTGCCCGTGGGGCTGCGGTACTTCATGCTCGAGGTGGGGACGGACTACCCGCGCCTCATGGCCGCGGCCAGCATGGCCATTGTCCCCATCCTCATCCTTTTCCTGTTTGCCCAGAAGCAGTTCATCCAGGGGATCGCTCGGACCGGGCTGCGGTAGGAGGTGAGAGAGGAACGAGGGTTCGCAGTAGAAACAGGGGCAATACGGTGTATGACCAAATGAACTGGAGGTGAACGATAATGCGGAAGTTCCTGGTGGTGCTGACGTTATTGGCCATTGGTGTCGTGGGCTTTGGGCAGGTGACGATTACCTTCTGGCATGCCATGACGGGGGCCCTGGGCGAGGCTCTGACAACCCTTGTCCAGAAGTTCATGGCCGAGAACCCCACGATCAAGGTGGATCTGGTGTACCAAGGGGGCTACAGCGCCCTTCAGCAGAAACTCATCGCGGCGGTGGCGGCCAAGGAACCTCCCACTTTGGCCCAGCAGTACGAGAACTGGACCACCCAGTGGCTGGATGCCCTCGTGGACCTTGATCTGTTCCTTCCTGAAGTGCTGATCAACGACATCCTTCCCCAGTTTGACCAGCGGTTCGAGGGTCGGCTGGTAACCGTCCCGTTCAACAAGTCCATTCTTGTTCTGTACTACCGCACGGACTTCTGGCCGGTTCCCCCCAAGACCTGGGACGAATTCCTGGCCATGGCCAAGGCGGTGGCCAAGGTGGAGGGGGGACAGCTCGTCCAATATGGGACCGCCTTCCGCCCGGCGAACCCCGAGATCTTCCTCACCTTCCTCACCCAAGCTGGGGGTTCCCTCCTCTCCGACGACTGGAAGACGGTCACCGTGAACAACGAGAAGGGTATGGAAGCCGCCAAGTTTGCGGCGGAGCTCTCTAAGATTGCCTTGGTCCAGTCGGGCTACATCTCTGCTGCGTTGGCCAAGGGCGTGCCAATCGGAGGATGGGTGGACACCTCCGCCGGGTACACCTACAACATGAGCGCGGCAAAGACCGCCAATATCCCGCTCGCTGTGGCTCCGCTCCCCTGCTACAAGAACTGCGCCTCGATGATCCAAGGTACCAACTTGGCCATCTTCTCCGTGAAACAGACCAAGGCCCAGATCGAGGCCGCGGCCAAGCTCATCGCCTTCCTGCTCCGCGAGGACAATACGGTGTATTGGGCGGAGAAGACCGGGTACCTGCCCGTGACCGCCCACGGCATCCACAGCAAGGCCTGGCAGGCGATCATGGCCAAGAGCGAGATTGCTCGGATTGGTACCCAGCAGCTCCTGGCTGGGGGCTTTGGCCAACTCCTCCACCCCAACTACATGGACATGCGTAGCGCACTCATCACCTACTGGGAGCAGCTCATCAAAGTCCAGGACACCCCCGCGAACATCATGAACAACCTGGCAGCTCAGCTCAACATCCTGAAGTAGGAGCGGTCGGGGGAACGGGCCTCGCGGTCCGTTCCCCCCTTGTCTTCCATGCAACGGTTTGGGCACTGGCGGCGCAAGCGGTTCTGGTGGGAGACGGTCGAGGCCTACATCTACCTTCTCCCCACCCTCGTCGTGCTTGGTCTGTTCACGTTCTACCCGTTTGTGAACGCGTTCGTGTACAGTGCGTACAACATTCGGACCCGCACGGTGCCTGGCCCAGTGGTGTTCACCTCAACCGAAGGTGTGGACGACTGGGTTCGGCTCCTCTCCCGCGGGCGGTTACCTGAGGAGCTCACCCGAGCCTTGGAGCGTCAAGGGGTTTTGCCCGACAACCTTTGGGTCCGGTTGAGGGAGGCCAACCGCTGGGTCCTGAAGGACGAGGGGTCCAACGATGAATACATCGTCCTTCGCGATGGAGACACGCTCAAGGTGCACAAGGCGGCCACGGGCTGGGTGGGTACCCCGGTGGGATGGGCCAACTTCCAACGGGCCCTGCAGGACCCTGACTTCGCTAAGGCCCTGGTCAACACCTCGGTCTACGTGGGGGTGAGCGTTCCCGTTACGCTGGTTTTGGCCCTGGTCATCGCGACGTTGCTCAACCAGGCCCTGCGCGGGCGGCCTTTTTTCCGCCTGGCCACGTTTCTCCCCTACATCACCCCGGTGGTGGCCATCACCATGGTGTGGGGCTGGATCTACGACCGACACGTGGGCCTCCTCAACTACCTCTTGGGCTCGGTGGCCGGTTTGTTCGGTTTTCAGTTCAGTTTCATTGACTGGCTCAACGATGCGCGGTTTGCCCTTCCCGCCCTGATCATCATGAACGTGTGGCGGTTTGTGGGTTACCAGGCCTTGATTCTTCTTGCGGGGATGCAGGCCATTGATCGAGAGTACTACGAAGCGGCACGGGTGGACGGCGGTGGAGGCCTAGAGATATGGCGCAGGATCACCCTGCCCTTGTTGACCCCCCAGATCTTCTTTCTCCTCATCATCTCGTTGATCGGCTCGTTCCGGATCTTTGAGGAGGTGCTGATTCTGTTTCACGGGCCTGGGCCCGAAAAGGCAGCCTTGACCATCGTGTACTACATCTTCACCAAGGCCTTTGACTCCGGCCATTACGGTCTGGCCTCGGCCGCATCGGTGGTGTTGTTCGCCATCATCTTTGTCCTGTCCTTGTTCCAGCTCACCGTCACCCAGCGGAGGGTCCACTATGAGCGGTGAGGGTCGAGGACCGCGTTCGTGCGGCGGACAGGTCCGGGGCGGGTGGGGTGCCCTTCTCCTTGCTGTTGGCCTGCTCGCCTTCGCGGGTTGGGCTCAGGTTCCCCAGGGCGTGGTGCCCGCTGTGATCACCCGGTGGCTCGATGGGGACACAGCCACCATAACCTTCAGAGGAACCCCGCCCGAGGGGGTCGCGACCCGGGAAACGGTGCGCCTCCTGGGGGTGAACGCGCCCGAGGTGGGCGAGCACCTGAGCGAGGAGGCCACGCGCTTTTTCCGGGACCTGACCCAGGGGAGGGTTGTGAGCGTGGGGTTCAACCCAGGCAAACTGCGGGATACCCACCGGCGCCTGTTGGTGTACGTGTGGGTGGAGACCGAGCAGGGCTGGCAAATGGTGAACGAGGCTGTCTTGCGGGCGGGGATGGCAAGGTTGCTCTTGTACGAACATGAACCTGAGCCCTACGGGTGCACTTTTCGTCGAGCTCAGACGCTCGCCCAGGTGGAAAAGTTGGGCCTGTGGGGCGCGTTCTCCGAGGTGCTGTCCTTGTTCCAGGTCGAGGCCCGTCCAGTCCTGTACGTTACCCAAGCGGTGAGTGTGAACTTCCGGGTGGGGAGCGTCACCGTGGATCGGAGCGGGTGGTCCTTGTGGGCTGAGGGGAGTCGCTTTGGATTCCGTGCTCTTGTACGGGGGTCGATGTGCCCCGAAGCCTGGTCTGAACAGGGATGGGACTTCTTCGACTGGGTAGGGCAGGAGGTTGTGGTGAGTGGAGAGCTTCTGTGGGACAGTCTAGGAGGAGGACCGCGCATCGAGGTGCTGTTCCCTGAACAGCTCAAGCTGAGCGGAGGGTCAGGATGAGGCGGGCACTGGTGGGCCTGTGGGTGGTGTCAGTATGGGCCGCAGGGGCCTCAGTGCTCTACGGGCCGTGGACGAGCGGCCCCTCACGGGACGGGGTCACCATTAGTTGGGCCTGGGGAGAGGCTTCGTGGGCTGCGGTCCAATTCGGCAAGCTCCCGGACTACTCGCTGACCGGAAGGTTTGAGGGGATGGTGGTGTGCCAGCGCTCCTCTTCCCAGGAGAAGCTAGCCCACGTGCGGCTGGCGGACCTGGTTTCCGATACCTGGTACGTGTACAGACTGTGTTTTGAAGACGGCGAGTGCACCCCGATCGGGGCGTTTCGAACGCTTTCTGGCCCGGGCCAAGCCGTGCGGTTTGGGGTGGTGGGGGACACCCAATGGCAGTGGCAGGGGGTCAACCGGGTGGAATTGGTGGCCTGGTCCATGGTGTGCGACCCCTGGCCGTTTCACTTCGTCGTCCACCTGGGGGATTTGGTGGAAAGCCCGATTCCCCTGCACTGGCAGTTCTTCTTCCGCTCGATGGGGCCTATGCTCCGCTGGGCCCCCCTGGTCCCTGTCCTGGGCAACCACGAGCGGGACGATCTCAGCTACTACGAGCACTTTACTCTCCCCCCCGGGGGTGGGCGGATGGGGGAGCGGTGGTGGGTTCTCCGAGCCGGTGATCTCGTCCTGGTGGGCCTGGACTCCAACATCCGTAAGCTGAGGGACTACGACGACCAGACGACTTGGCTGAGGGAGAACCTCTCCGGCCCGGAGAAACACAAGATCGTGGTTTTCCATCACCCTGTGTTCTCCTCGGACGCTTCCTACGGCCCAGGCACGGAGGGCTTCCAAAAGGTCTGGCACCCGTTGTTCGTGGAGCTGGGGGTGGACTTGGTGCTCAATGGTCACGCCCACAACTACGAGCGGATCGAGCGGGACGGGGTGACGTACCTTGTGGTGGGCGTGGGTGGGGCCAACTTGTACAGGTTGGCCGATCTGCGGGTGGAAGGTTCGCTGGTGGGGTTGGAAGGGTGGTACGGCTACGCCGCGGTCCAGGCCGATGCGGAGGCCATTTACGTCCGTGTGGCCGGGGTGGCCCAGCTCAGCGACGGCCGACTGCTCCCTCACGTCCTAATGCTAGATGAATTCTGGCTGTGCGGGGACTGAAGTTGGTCGGAGCGAGCGGATTTGAACCGCTGACCCCTGGCCCCCCATGCCAGTGCGCTACCAGGCTGCGCCACGCTCCGCCTTTGCCCCCAATCCTACCCCACCCCAGCCCGAAAAAAAAGCGTCCCTTGCCGGACGCTCATGTGGTCCCGACGGGATTTGAACCCGTGTCGTCGGGTTGAGAACCCGAAATCCTTGGCCGCTAGACGACGGGACCGGTGAAGCCCAATTATAGGCTCGTTACGGCGTTGCCACCACCTCCACGGTGTTCTCCTTGAGGGCCCAGGGCACCTTCTTCCCTGCGGCGTCCACCACTTCGGTCACCTCCAGGGTGACCTTGGCCTTCGTCTCCGCCTTGGCCTTGAAGGTGGTGCTCACCAGGACCCCACTGGCGGCGGTTTCGCGCGGAGCCAGTTCGGCTTTGAACGTGATTGCTCCGGGCTTGGTCTCCACCACCGTGACCTGGTAACCCTTGAGGGCCGTGATCTCCTTGATCTCCAGCCCCGCAGCAGGGTCGAACCTCCAAACACCGGTCAGGCTCCGAAGCGGCGTGTCTACGGTGAGATCCACTTTGTCCCGCGTCGCCTTGAGCTCCAGCTTGGGCATGGTGAAGTTCAACGTCACCCGGCTGGGACTCACTGTGTGGGGGAGATCGATGCCGGCCCAGTCCACAAAACGGGTCACCCGGAGGTCTACGGTGACCGCGACGGTGGGTTCCAAGAACCGCGAGGGCACGAGGTCGAAGGCGGCGGTCACCAGCTTGCCGGCTCGAGCCGTGGTTCGCCCCGTCTCCACCCGGAACGCCAGCTCCCCGGTGTCCCGGGTCAACCGCTCTTCGGCGATGCGGTAGGGCGTTTCGGCTACCAGCCGGGCCGACACCGACTGAGGTGGAACCGGGGAACCCGGAGTGTACTTGAGGGTTCCTCCGAACACCCCCACCGTCTCTCCATCCGTGGAGACCTCCACATTGGTTCCCACGGCCCGGAGGGAGATCCGAGGCTGCCCAAAGAAGATGGCCCTGGCGGGGGTGACTGTGTGCACACCCTTGAATTGGGTGCTTGTTCCAGGCCCCACGAGGAACTCCCGGGGCAGGATCTCTTCCACAGCCACCTGATGGCGGAGAAGGAGGCTACCTCCCAAGGGGATCTTCTCCGCCAGGTACAGGGTGGTTATGAGGGAAACCGGCCGATCGTCCAAGAGGAGGATGGGCTTCCCATCTGGCGCCATCAAGGGGATGGTAAGCCCGCTGGCGAACCCCACGAGGTTGCCCCGCCCGTCGAACACATCCAGGGACAAAATCTGGGTGGTCACGGTCCCCAGAGGTACGAGCTCCAGGGTGTCCAGCCGGACTGGGGTGTTGTTGCGGTCGCTGTCCTCCAGGTTCAGGGTGGAGTACTGAAGCGTCCGGGGGTTCGTGGTGAACACCCGGCCAGCATCGGGAACATTCAACTCCACCACTTCCAGGCCGGCAGCGACCACCACGTCGGACAAGGGGTCGGTGAACGAGAAGCTCTTCTCTTGCGGACCCGTCCTCCCCTCCCGGATTCGCACCTCCCACGAGGGGGCCACGGTCACGGGGTCCTTGGGGAGAAACGCGGTGGGTACGGTTACAAAGATTCGAATCGGGCCAGGTCGAACTTCTTCGAACGTGTCCCAGCCGACGAAGGCAGGTTGAGGTAGCAGCACTTCTACCCCGGCGGGGACTTCCATCCGGGTCACGCCGTTGTTGATGTCCACGGTCCAAATAAGGCCCGAGGGTCCGTCCACGCGGACGGCCACCACGTAGAGCTCCAAGTTGTTCACGTCGGGGGTGTCCCAAGCCTCGGCCTCGGCCACAAGGAACGTGTCCCCAGGGTTGAGTGTTCCTCCCTCGGGACCTGGGAGGCCACGGGCATCGAAACTTGTGTCGACCACGAACACCTCAGGGACACTGTCCGTGATCTCCAACGTGCCTCCCTCGCCTCCCTCCGACCACAGGAGGCGAATGCGGGGCTGCACCGTGCTTCCTTCGAAGATCCGAGCCGAGACCTTGATCCACACGGTGAGGATCGCCTCCCCATCATCGGGGATTTGGCGCTCCTCCACCGGGCGGGGGAGCAGGACCTCGAGAAGAGGGAAGGTGGAACCGCGGGTGAGGACCACCGTGCGCCCCTCCACCTCCAGGCGCACCTCCACCCACTCAAACTCCTCCGGCCGAGCCGTACCCGTGTTCTCCACTTGGATGCGGGTGAAGATCACCGGGTCCCGGTTGGCCGCGTCGTTGTCCCGCAACAGAGCCCGCATGACCATCCCACTGTCGGTGGGGTTGAACGGCTTGTTGCCGAAGGCCGATTCGCGGACGTCCTCCAACTGCGCGAGGGCAGAAACGCCGAACACCACTGCAACAAGAGCTACCGCCAGCCTGCGCATGGTACCCTCCTTTGCCACAGGATGATACCGCGCAGCGGCCCCTAGAACGGCCACACCAGGGGGACGATCACCACCACAACGGCGTAGCAGAGCAGATTGAACAGGCCCCCCACCACCACGTAGTCCCAAAACTTGTACCCCACGCTGAGGACGAGGGTATTGGGCGGTGTGGCCACCGGCGTGGCGAACGAGGCCGCGGCTCCTGTGGCGATGGCCATGAGGAAGGGATGGGGGGAAACGCCCATGTTCTGGCTGAGGAACAGGGCGATGGGGGCCAAGGTGGCGGTGACCGCCGTGTTGGAAGAGACCTGGGTGAGGATCATGCACAGGCCGGTAAGGGTGGCCATCACGGCGAACGGGGACACCGACGGCCCGAGGGCCCCCAAGACCCAATCGGCCAACAACTTCCCTCCGCCGCTCTTGTCCAGCCCGGCGGCCAGCCCCAAGGACCCTGCCAGCACAAACACGGTGTTCCAGTCCATCCGCCGGTAGGCCTCGGTATCGCCAATGCAGCCGGTCACAACGGACAGAACGGCCCCCAGCATGGCCGTGAGCCCCAAAGGGGGAAGGGCGTTCTTGACCGCCGGGATGGGCAGGGCCTGGGCCGCAAACAGAGCGATGCACAGGCCCATGATCGCTGAGCTGACCCACATCCGGCGGCGATCCCGGGTATGGGGGTTGGCGGGCACCGGGGCGACCGGGGAAACAAGGCTCCGCCGGGCCATCAGGCGCACGGAAAGGGGGTAGCCGATGAACAGGGCGTACAGGAGAAGGAGGAGGAAGATCGGCAGACCCACCAGGCCAAATTCAAAGAACCCAAACTGGGGAAGTCCGGCCTTCTGGAGGACGCCTTGGACGATGAGAGGAGGGGTGGAGCCCACCAGGGTCATCATGCCCCCCGCGCTGGCAGCGAAGGCCACCAGCATCAAGAGGTGGGCCGGCCGCACCCGCTCGGGCGAGGAAACGCCCATGCCCAGGATCAACGGGAGGAACATGGCCGTGACTGTCGTGTTGTTGAGGAAGGCGGACAGGGCCCCAGCCAAAAGCAAGGTAAGAGCCAAAATGCGCCGTTCGCTTGTCCCGGCCCGGCGGAGAATGGCCTCCCCCATGGCCTGGGAGGCGCCACTCTCCATAAAGGCCGTCCCCACCACCACCATCCCCCCCACAAGGAACACCACATCCGAGGCAAACCCGCTGAACGCCGTGGCGAAATCCACCACCCGGAAAAGCACGAGCGCCACACAGGCCCCTACAGCCGTGATCCCCAACGGGATCTTCTCCGTGGCGTACAGCACCAACACGGCGCCGAGAATGGCCAATGAACCGAGGGCCGGGCTCATGGGGATCCCCTTAGGGAAGAGCTCCTTCGGCGAGCGTAAGCCCCTGCGCCCTTGTTGGGGAGAACGCGTGGGTTCTTGTCTTCATTCGTAGAACCAGCGCCAGAATATCCGCCCCGGCGGTTCCCCTCAACCGGACGTCAGTCCCCCGGGCCCTCGCACAGCTTCAAGTACAAGCGTTTGGCTGCGGCTTGCTCGGCTTCCTTCTTGGTGCGGCCCCGCCCCAAGGCTTCCTCGTCCCCGACCTCGACCCGAACCGTGAACACCTTGGCGTGGTCGGCCCCTTCGGTGGCCACCTCGGTGTACCGCGGCAGGTGGCGGAATTGCCCCTGGGCCAGCTCCTGGAGAAGGGACTTGTAGTCCGGCGGCGGCTGGGATTGGAGTTGGTCCATCCGCTGTTGGAGGAGGGCCTCCGCGAACCGGCGGGCCTGGTCGTAACCGTGGTGGAGGAAAACAGCCCCCACCAACGCTTCCAAGGCCGAACCAAGCACGGACGGGCGCTCCCGCGCCCCGGCTTCCTCCGCCCCGGAGCCCAGCCGCAAGTGACCGGCCAACCCGATCTCCTTGGCCACCTCCCCCAGGGAAGGGCGAGAGACCAGGACCGCACGGAACTTGGACAGGGTTCCCTCGTCCCGATCGGGAAAACGTTGGAACAGAAGGTCGGCCACAACCAGGTCCAACACCGCGTCGCCGAGGAACTCCAGTCGCTCGTTGCTTTCAACTCCCAACTCGTGGGCCACCGAGGCGTGGGTTAGGGTTTGTTCCCACAAGGGATGGGGAAGGCCAAGCCCCAGCTCCCTCAGGATGTCGTGGACCGTTTTTTTCACCTCTGGCGCTCCGGTTAGCCCTTGAGGACCTTGGCCAAGGACAAAGCCTTGGCCTCCAGATCAGCATCGCGGGCTTTCCTGGTGTTGACGGCCTCTACCGGGCCAAGCTGGGCCCCTTGCTCGGCCAGAATCCCCGCGACCCGGGTTTTGGCCTGCGCCACGCTGCCCCCGCCGCAGGTGAACAGGACGGCCACCACCTTCCCCTTGAGGGGGCTTGCCCTGAGGAAGCTCAGGGCGGGGTTGGCCGGTAGCCCTGCCCAGATGGGCGCACAGAGGACAAGGCGATCCAAGCCTTGCCAGTCCAGCTTGAGGGGCGCCAAGCGCACGGACTTGCCCAGCGCTGTGCGGATCATAAGTCCCAGGATCGTGCACCGCTGAGCGAGCTCGAGGGGGTGAACCTCGGCCCCCAGGGCTTTGCCTAGCGCCCGAGCTACCTTGGCCGTGCTTCCGAACCGCGAATAGTAGACCACTGCCGTTTTCATCCGTACCTCCCCAGCTTGCGCGCTCTCGTTACGATTCTCCACCCCCGGGAGGGGGCCAGGTCCAGGAACCTCCTGCCTGGGAGAGCCACTTCGACGGGAACGACCCCCCGGGAGATCTCCCCCCGCACCGCCATGGCCAGAACCATGGCCGCGTGCCACCCCGTCAGTTTCTCCATAGCCCGAAAGCCGGTGGTCTCGTCGTACCGGTCCAGGAGGTGGACCGTGGCTTCTGCAGGCTTGCCATCCTTCCGCCCTCTGCTCTTGACGTAGATCACGGCCAGATCCCTTACGTGGGGGTCGTGCCAGGCACGGGCCAGGAGGGCGGCCAACAGTTCGCGGGGCACAACCTGGGTCCCTCCAAGCTCCACGGGATGCTCGGAAAACAACCCCAAGTCCCGCAAGACGCCCAACAGCCGGGCGTGGCCCGGATAGCGGAGGGTTTTGTTTTCCAGGACTTGCAGTTTTCCTTCAAAAGTCCAGGGCATGGTGGACAGCCCACCGGAGGTCACGAACGCCTCCAGTTTTCCCAGCCCAGGGACTTCCAGTTCCTCCACTTCCGAGAGCGCAGGTACGGCGGTGACCCGGCCCTCGCGGAGGAAGTACGCTTCTCCGCAGTACTCGTTGACCAAGCCTTCGGCACTGAACAGAAGCTTGTAGCCCCAGGGAGGTTCGAACTCCTGCGGCAGGCCCCCGTCGTAGATGCGCACCTCTTGGGCTTCGTCCAGGGCTTCCATGGCTGCCAAAGCCAGGGTGATGTTCATTCCCGGTCCCATGCCGCAGTCGGGGACCACCGTGATGCCTTCCCGCAGGGCGTGGGGGCTGAGGGCCAACTGCTTGCGGACGATGCCGGTGTGGCCCCCCAGGTCCACCATGTGCACCTTCGTCCGGATGGCGAGCTCCGTGACGCTTAGGTTGAAGGCGTAAGGCACGGCCGAGAGGAGCCCGTGGGCTTCCCTCAAGAAGGGGAGGAGTGACCCAGGTTTGCTGGCATCGGCGAAGCTGGGACGCACCAGGGGCTGCCCAAGGAGGTCGTTCAGCCGGGCGGCGGTTCTGGTCGCGGCCTCAAGGTCTTGGTCGAGGAGGAGCACTTGCTGGGCTTCCCCGTGGAGGGCCAGGTCGTAGGCGGCAGCCGCCCCTTGGCGTCCTGCGCCCAGCACCACGTAGCGAAAGAGCATAGGGGCTACTGGGGCAGCGTCACCCCAGGTTGGTTCTGGTAGGCACCTCCGGCCTCCTTCTCCCCATAGGTGCGGCGAGGCCGGCGGCTCCGGAAAAACACAACTTGGGCTATGCCCTGGCCCACGTGCAGGCGGATGGGCAGGGGAGAAAGGTTCGCTAGCTCAATGGTGAGTTTCCCCTTCCAGCCCGGTTCCAGGGGGGTGACGTTGACCAACAGGCCACATCGGGCGTAGCTGGACTTGCCCCAGCAGACGCCCATCACGTCCTCTGGCATGTGGAAGGTCTCCACCGACTCGGCCAGGACTTGGGAATGGGGGGCCAACTCGAAAAACCGCTCGGCCGTCATCTCCCGGAAGTGCTCCCGGGGGAAGTTCACCGGGTCCAGAATGGCGTTGATCCCCCCCAAGGGGACAAGGAACCGGGCACCCAACCGCAGGTCGTACCCGAACGATCCCAGGCCGTAGGAGGGTTTCCCCTCTTGGCGGGGAACAAAGGGGTGGAGCAGTGGGGGTTCTCCCTGGCACAGGGTGCGGATTTCTTCATCGGAAAGCAGACCGGTCATGGTTTGATCTCCAAGTCGGCGAATACCGTGGGGGCGTAGTGCCTGAGGATGTTGAGCACCTCACGGCACACTTCCCGGATCTCCCACTGGGCTTCGGCCGAGGCCCGCAGTTTGAGGATATGCCGCCACTGGCGGAAGTTGGCCGCGACCACCAAACGGGTCTCCAGTCCCAGGGGCAGGACGTAGCGGGCGTCTTCTTTGGGAATGCCTAGCTCCAGGGCTTGTTCGTAGAGGGCCTTGGCTTGGGCGAGGAGGTTTTCCACCCCCGGGCGGAGGGGGGAGGTGAGGAGGGTGTGGGGCCAGACGAAGTCTCGGTCGCGGACGTCCACGTAGCGCATGGACTCTTGGACAAAGCTGGCCAGGCGGTGGCGGGTGAGTTGGTTGGCGCAGGCGCGGGACAGGCCCTCAAGGAGGAAGGTGGCGGAGGCGAATTCCAAAACGGATTCGTGGCCTAGCTCGATGAGGCGGCGGATCAGTTTGGCGTCGGACTGGGGGGAGGCACGAGCCTCGCTGCGGTGGGAGACGCGGGCGCAACGGGCAATGAGGGCCTCGGGGTTCGGGGTGATGGAAAGGAGCTGTACGCGGGCCACGGGCTAGGGCGGGAGGATTCGAACCTCCGAATGGCGGCTCCAAAGGCCGCTGCCTTACCGCTTGGCTACGCCCTAAGCTCCCTCCCAATATAGCCAGCGGGGCGGGGGTCGGCAAGACAAAAGAAGCCCGGCGCCTCCAGTCCTTGACCCTCTTGCCGGTCTTGGACTAAGATAAGCGAAGATTGGGTTGGCGGGTATAGCTCAATGGTAGAGCGCTGGCCTTCCAAGCCAGTGACACGGGTTCGATTCCCGTTACCCGCTCCAGCGCCCGTAGCTCAACCGGACAGAGCGGTGGGTTTCTAACCCACGGGTTGGGGGTTCGAGTCCTCCCGGGCGTACCCGGGGAGCGTAGCTCAGTTGGCAGAGCACCGCGCTGTGGCCGCGGCGGTCGCGGGTTCAAGTCCCGTCGCTCCTCCCAGCGCCCGTAGCTCAATAGGACCAGAGCATCGGCCTTCGGAGCCGAGGGTTGGGGGTTCGAGTCCTCCCGGGCGCGCTTTTTTGGGCACAGGGCTGCCCAAGGAGGGGCCTTGAATCGCTGGGAAAAGCTGTTGGGGTTAGTGGTTGTCTCCGTTGTGGTAGGGCTTCTGGCGGGCCTGCTCCTCGTGTTGGTGCGCCTTGAACAGCGGGGACTCGTCCTCCGCCTGGAGGGCTCCATCCAGGCGGGAGTGGTGGCTCCCCCGCTGGAGGACCTTAAGGTCACGTTGAGCTTTCCCCAGGAGCTGGCTCTCAGCGTGCGGGGGACAACCAGGGTGGAGGGCGGGTTTCAAGCACAGCTGAGTGGGGTGGAACTGGGAATTCCCTGCCCCAAGTGTGGGAGGGGGGTGCTGGTTCCGGTGCGATGGAACCTGTGGAGCGGGGAAATCGTGTGGAAGTGCAGTTCGTGTGGGGAGGGCTTGACGGGGAGGTAGAGGGCGGGTACAAACGGGCCGTGCGAACGAACGTTCGTTCGGAGAGCGATCTCCCCCTCGTGGAGCGTGTCATGGCCGCCGCCAGTGACGCCTTTGCCCGCTTGGGCTTCCATGGCACAGGGATGCGCGACATCGCCCGGGCAGCCGGCGTGTCCATTGGCGCCCTGTACCACTACTTCCCCTCCAAAGAACAGATCTTCTTGGCCGCCTTGCGGGCCGAGTACGAGCGATACCTCCAGGCAGCCCAGCACCTCCTCCGCCAAGGCTTGCCCGGGGTGGAGGTTCTCCGCCAGGTCATGGCCACCCACTTCCAGGCCCTGGCCGGGGGCAAGGAGGTCGGCCTGCTGGGTCGGGCCCGCCGGGCGGAGGTTCCTTCCTTGCAGGCGGCGGTGGCCCAGTTGCGGGAGGAGTACGCCCTAATTGTGGCCGACCTTCTCCGCCAGGCGATGGACCGGGGGGAAATCCGTAAAGGCCACCCTTTGTTTCTGGCCTACGCCTTCTTGGGTCTGGTGGAAGCTGTAACCGACCGCGCGGTGGGCGAAGACGCCGTGGCCGGGGAGTTCCGCCGCCTGGGGCCCAAGGAACTGGCGGACTTGGTGTGGCGCGGCCTGCGCCCGGAAATGGAGGCTCTGTGAGGAAAGCGCTTGCACTGGTCGTGACCCTGCTGGCCTTGGGATGGGGCAGTTTGGGACAGCAAACCCTTCGCCTGCTCATCGTGGATCAGACCGGAACCATGGAGGAATCCCTGAGGATCTTGGCGTTCGTGCGGGCCGTGCGGGCCACTGGGTTGGTCACCGTCAAGGCCCTGGCGGGGTTCCCTACCGAACCGTGGACCGAAGAGCCTTTCCTCTTTGCCATTGTGATCCCTCCCCAGACGGAGCTCATTTGGTTCTGTACCCCAGCCCCGGTGAACTACCTTCCTAACCCCTTGCCCGAGGCCTACAACGCTTTGGCTGGGGGCCTCGTGCAGGCCTTCGAGGGCCGACGGCAGGTGCGCGGCTCGCATGAAGACGTGTACGTGCTGTTCCTCTCCGGGTACCTGCAACGGTTGAACTATTTGGTGGGGGTGGACGCCCAGTGACCCGGGCCTTGCGGTTCCTCATCCGTCACCCCAAAGCCACGCTGGCCTCGATCGCCGCCATCACCGCTGTGTTTGCCTTGTTCCTTCCCCGGCTGGGGTTCGAAGCCGACTACTCCAAGATGCTCCCCCAGGGGGACCCTGTGGTGGCCCAGTACGAGGTCGCCCGCGAGGTGTTTGGAGGCCAGTCCCTGTTCATGTTCGCCATGGCAGGGGAAGAAGGGGGCACAATCTTCGACCTGCCCTCGCTCAGGAAACTCTACGCCCTGACCAGCGAGCTCCAGGTGCTGGTGGATGAGCGCTTGGTGGAAGAAGTCGTTTCCCCCGCCACCGTCAAGATCGTGGAGGGCACGGCCACTGCCATCACCGTGCGTCCCATCCTCCCTCGTCCCCCCGAGAGCGAGGAGGACGTGGCCCTGTTCCGGGAGAAGGTGCTGGCCGAGCGGATGGTACGGGACACCCTGGTGCGGGCCGACGGGTCCGGAGCCGTGATTGTCCTCCGGGTGGCCCCTGACCTTGAGGACAACGAGGAAGCGATGGGGCGGGTGCTGGACCACCTCAAGGCGGTGGAGGCCCGGTACGCCCAACCGGAGAAGTTCTACATCTCCGGGGACGCGGCCTTCCTGGTGTACGTGAACCGCAACATGCGTCAGGATTTGGCGTTGCTCCTCCCTGTGGTGGTGGCCGTGGTGGTGGCCGTGCTGTTCCTGAGCTTCCAAAGCTTGCGAGGGGTTCTTCTTCCCTTGGGCGTGGTCCTGGTGGCCTTGGTGTGGACGATGGGCCTGATGGCTCTGGTTGGAGCAAAGCTCACGATGATCTCCACGTTCATGCCTGTGTTGCTGGTGGCGGTGGGGAGCGCCTATGGAATTCACGTGGTGAACGATCACGCCGAGCTTGCCCGGGCTGGGGGGGAGCGAAGGGAGCTGGCCGAGCGCGTGGCCCTGGAGATGCTCCTCCCGCTGGCCGGGGCTGCTTTGACCACGGCCGCGGGGTTCCTCACCTTGCTCACGTCGTTCCTGGTTCCCACACGGGAGTTTGGGTTGTTCGCTGCTGTGGGGACCGTCGTGGCGTTTGTGCTGGCCCTCACGCTCATCCCGGCGGTGTTGGCCCTCCTCCCCCCCCGGCCCAAGCGCACCCGCTCCGTGCCTTGGTTTGACGGGTTGGCGGACCGGAGTTCTCGCTTCCTGGCCCGGCGGCCGGTGGTCACCTTGGGGCTCGCTGTGGCCGTGCTCGGCGCGCTTCTGGCGGGCGTTCCCTGGGTCCGGGTGGAGTCCGACCTCACCAAGTACTTTCGCGCCGATTCCCCTGTGGTTGAGGGCCTGCGGTTCGTGGAACGGCAGTTTGGGGGGAGCCAGGAGCTGTCGGTGGTGGTGGACACCGGGCGGCGGAATGGGCTGAAGGACCCCGAGGTGTTGCGGTTCATGGATCGGTTGCAGGCTTTCCTGGAGGCCCGGCCGGAGGTGGGGGCCACTTCGTCCTTGGCCGACCTGGTGAAGGAAACCTACTTCACGTTGAGGGGCGATGACCCGGCCTTTTATACCCTCCCCACCACGTCGCGGGCTGTGGCCCAGACCCTCATCCTCTACGAGTCCGGGGGAGGGGAAGTCACGTCGAGCCTGGCCACCCGGGACTTTGCCCAGGGCCGGGTTTCGGCCCGCGTCCGCTCGGTGGGGCTGTCGGGCTATGAGCAGCTGACCCAGGCCGTGGAGGAGTTCTTGGCCCAACAGAAGCCGGCCGCCGTGGTCTCCTACTACGTCACGGGTTCTCCTGCTCTGTACATCCAGCTTTCCAAGAAGATCATCCGGTCTCAGCTGGTGAGCTTGGGGGCGAGCTTTGGCGCGGTGGGGGCCATTGTTTCCCTCCTCATGCTTTCTTGGGGTGCGGGGCTTCTGTCGTTGGTCCCCTTGGTGGTGGCTGTGGGCGGGAACTTCGGGATCATGGGCTACGCCGGGGCCTACTTGGACATGGCCACCATCATGATCGCCAGCCTTTCGGTGGGCATTGGGGTGGACTACGCGGTGCACTTCCTTGCCCGGTACCGGCGGGCCCGGGGCCAGGGACTCTCCCACGCCCAGGCCCTGCAGGAGACGTTCCGCTTTGCTGGCAAGGCCATTGTGGTCAACGCCGTGACGCTCACCTTGGGCTTCTTGGTCATGTTGCTGTCGCGCTTCGGGGCCCTGGTGACCTTTGGGTGGCTGGTGGCGGTAACCATGATCACCAGCCTGCTGGGGGCGTTGTTCATCCTCCCCGCGGTGCTGGCATGGATCCCGCCCAGATGGGTGCTGCCGGCATGGCGGCCGGTGCACCCCCGGGTTGCGGTCCACCGGGCCCATTCCCCCGGTGGAGACGGTGATGAAGGAGGTTTGCGATGAAGAGCGTTGTTTGGGCGATGGCGGTGGCGGTTGGAGCGGTCGTGGCGATGGCCCAGGCCCTCACGGCCGATCAAATCCTGGAGAGGGTCGAAGAGCAGAGCTTCTTGGGAACGGGAAAGGGGAGCATGTACCTGGCCCTCGAGGTCCGGGTGGAGGAGCCCCGCCAGGCTCCGCGTGATTTCGCCTTCCGGGTTTGGGCCAAGGGGTACCCCGACGGGAGCGCCAAGACCCTCCTCCTTTACGTCCGCCCTGAGGAAGTTTCCGGCACCCTGTTCCTGGCCCACCTCCCCCAAGGAAGGCCTTCCCGGATTTGGCTGTGGCTCCCCGATCTGGAGATCCTCAAGGAACTGGTGGGGGAGACCGAGCGGAAAGGGGAATTCATCGCAGGCAGTGGTTTCACGTACGAGGACGTGGCCCGGGGGTTCACCTACCGGGAGGGGTACAGGGCCGGGCTTACCGGTGAGGAAACCTTGCAGGGTGTGCGCGTCTGGAAGCTTGTGCTTACGGCCACGGACCCCAAGGCCGACTGGGCGCGGCTGAACCTGTGGGTGTACCAAGGGGAGTTCATCGTCCTGCGGGTGGAGTTCTTCGACCGAACTGGCAAGCTGACCCGGGTTCTGACGGTGCCCGAGCTGGTGCGCGATGCGTTGGGGCTGCGTCCGGCGCGGTTGGTGATGGAAGACGTGGTGAAGGGGGCCAAGGCGACGATTGCTCTGAGCGAGAGGTCGGCCGCGGACATCCCGGAGGCGTACTTCGTTCCCGAGAACCTGGCGAAACTGAAGCTGTAGGATTGCTGAACGGGCACGGAGGCGGGCCGGACTGCGCGGCCCGCCTTTTTGGGGATAATCCCACCTTCCCATGGTTTGGGTCGGGTTTGCACTGTCGCTTGGGGTTCTTCTGGGCCTGGCCCAGTGGAGCCTGTGGGGGGCCATGGCCTTGGGCTCCCTCGTGCTTGGGCTGTTGGCTGTTCCCTTGGGGACGCTGCCCGGCGTCATGGCGCGGGCCTTGGCCGATCCTGGGGTTTTGGCCCTGGCCGCGGCCGTGGGGCTCATTCCCCTCATTGGGGCGGCCCTGGAGCGGGGTGGGTGGATGGAGCCGTTGGTGGCTCAGCTGCCTGGTGGCCGGCGCACAGCCTTTGCCCTTACTCCAGCGGTTTTTGGGCTCCTGCCCATTCCAGGAGGGGCCCTCCTTTCTGCCCCCATTCTGGAGCGGGTGGGTGGAGGAAAGCCCGAGGAGCGGGCTGCGGCCAACGTGTGGTTCCGCCACGTGCTTCTGTTCTTCTACCCCATGTCCACGGCCCTGATTGCGGGAGCCAAGCTGGCCGGCCAGGACGTGTGGACCGTGCTTCCCTACCAGATCCCCTGGGCCGCCCTGGCCATGGGGCTGGGTGCGGCGTTCCTCCTCGCTCCCTTTCGTGGTCCCAAGCCGTCCTTGAACGCTGGCTCCCGCTGGCGGTTCGTTTTCCCCTTCGCGGTGCTCCTCTTGGCTCCCGGGCTGGACTACGCCCTCAAGCGGTTGGTGGCGCTCCCGGTGCCTGAGCTCGCTACGCTGATCGCCTTGAGTGCAAGTTTCGGGCTGGCCGTGGTGGGGGGCGTGTCCTGGCGGGAGGTGCCCCAGCTGGTTTGGAAGGGAGCACCCTGGCGGTTTTCCCTCATCTTGGTGGGCATGTTTCTGTACCTGGGGGTATTCCAGGCCTCGGGGCTGCCCGGGCTGTTGGCCCGTCTGGACCTTCCGGTTCTGGGCGTGGTCTTGGGTTTGGGGCTCCTGATGGGCCTGGCCACAGGACGGCAGCAGGCCGCGGTGTCCGTGGTTTTGCCCATCTACCTTGCCGCCAAGGGCTCTATCAGCTTGTGGGGCTTCTCGGTGCTGTACCAAGCCACGTACTTGGGGTACTTACTTTCCCCCTTGCACCCCTGTTTGACCGTTTCTGCGGAGTACGCGGGGGCGAGCCTATTGGCGACCTGGCGGCGGCTGCTGGCCCCCAGTGCCCTCCTGTTGGGGGCTGTGGCCCTCGCCGGTGCTCTTCTCCTCTGAACCCTCTCCGATCCCCAACTGGCTCCACTGAAGTTCCACGCTTTCTCCCGGCTGGGGCCCCAAGTGGACGAAGAACTCTTTGTTGCCGGCTGGACCGAGAAGCGGCGAGGGCACGGCCCCGAGCACGGACCAGCCCAGTTCCGTTAGGACAAACTCCACCAACCCCTCGAGCACTTCTCGGTGCACCCTGGGGTCGCTCACCACGCCCTTGCGCACCTTGTCCCGGCCGGCCTCGAACTGGGGCTTCACCAAGGCGATCACGTCCCCTTGGGGTTGGACAATCCCTTCAAGGGGGGGAAGGACCAGCCGCAGGGAGATGAACGACACATCCACGGTGACGAGGTCCACCAGTTCGCCCAGGGCCTGGGGGGTGAGGAAGCGGGCGTTGCGGCCTTCGAGCACCACGACCCGGGAATCCTCACGGAGTTTCCAATCCAATTGACCCCGGCCCACATCCAGGGCGTAGACTTTGGCCGCCCCGTGCTGGAGAAGGCAATCGGTGAAGCCGCCGGTGGAGGCGCCCACGTCCAGACAGACTTTGCCCACGGGGCTCACGGCGAAGGCCCGCAGGGCGGCCTCGAGTTTCTCCCCACCCCGGGACACGTACTGCGGCGGCGCCACAACCTTCAGCTCCGCCGTGGGGGGGACAGGGGTCCCGGGTTTATCCACCACCCGGCCGTCCACGAGGATGCGGCCAGCGCGGATGAGGGCTTGGGCCTGGGTCCGGGATGGCGTGAGACCCCGGGCCACCACAAGGAGGTCCAAGCGTTCCTTGTCCGTCTAACCCCTCCCGGCCGGGGCGGCGGCTCGAGCGTAGAGCCTGAGACCTTCGGCGAGAACGGAACAAGCCCGCTTGAGGTCCTCGGTTTTGAGCACGTAGGCCGCCCGGGCCTCGTCCTTGCCGCACCCTTCCGTGCGGTAGAAGCCCGCTCCCGGAGCTAGCATCACCGTCTCCGGTCCTGGGTAGTCTGTGAGCATCCAGCGGATGAAGGCTTCGGCGTCGTCCACAGGAAGGCCCACCATCACGTAGAACGCCCCCTCGGGGACGCGGAAGGTCACGCCCGGGATGGCCAGGAGCTCCCGGCAGAACAGATCCCGGCGCACCTTGTACTCCCCGATCATCTCCTCCACCGCCTTCTTGTGGTTGGGGTCGGCCATGAACGCCACCAAGCCCAGCTGCTCAAACGTAGGGGCCGAGAGGCGGATCGTGGCGCACTTGAGGGCCGCCGCCATCACCTCCTTGTTGTGGGACACCAGGGCCCCCACCCGGGCCCCGCAGGCCGAAAGCCGCTTGGAAATGGAGTCCACCAAAATGACGCGGTCCCGCACCTCCGGGAACGAGAGCAGGCTCTTGTGCACCCCGTCGTACACGAACTCCCGGTACACCTCGTCGGAGATGAGGAACAAGTCGTGCTTGAGGGCCAAGGCGACGAGCATCTCCAGCTCGGCGGCGGTGTACACCACGCCGGTGGGGTTACCGGGGTGGGAGAACAGGATGGCCTTGGTGCGGGGTGTGATCAGGCCCTCGATTTCCTGCCTGGGGGGAAGGTGGAACCCGTCCTGGCGGTGGGTGGTGATGGGGGTGATTTCCACGTTGGTGAGGCGGGCGTACCCGAGGTAATTGGGGTAGAACGGCTCAGGGACGAGCACGTGGTCCCCGGGATCGCAGGCGATGGTGAGGGCGAAGGTGATGCCCTCCGAACCCCCAATGGTGATGAGGATCTCCTCTTTGGCCACCTGGAGCCCATGGTCGGCGTAGTAGCGGACCATGGCCTCCAAAGCCTCGGGGATGCCGGGGGAAGGAGCGTAGTCCAAGACCTCGATGCGGGCTTGGCGCACGCCTTGCATGAACGCCTGGGGGGTGGGGATGTCGGGCTGGCCGATGTTGAGGTGATACACCTTTTTGCCCCGCTTGTTGGCCTCCACGGCCAGGGGGTAGAGGCGGCGGATGGGGGAAGCGGGAGCCGCTTGACTTCGCGCGGACGGTTTAGGCATAGTCGAGAACCCACACCTCCTTTGTGGTGGGGAGCTTTCCTGGAGTGATTTCCACGGGGCCCTGGCCCAGGTTCTTGGTGGGGAGAGCGGCCTCCTGGAGGAACTCCTCCGCCGGGCGAATGGGCCAGTCTTTGACAACCTGGGTGCGGAAGTGCATGGGTACAACCACTTTCACTTTGGGGAGGGACTTGATGATTTCCACCGCCTCCTTGGGGCCCACCGTGTAGTACCCTCCCACGGGGAGGAGGGCCACCTCCACATCCTGCAGGAACTTGAGCTGCTCGGCGTTGAGGGTGTGGCCGAGGTCCCCGAAGTGGGCCAAGGTCACGCCGTCCACCGTGAACTTGAAAATCACGTCTTGGCCGCGTTCCCGGCCGCCCTTGGTGTCGTGGTACGCGGCGATGCCCCGGAACGGGATTCCCCGCACGTTCCACTCGCCCACGCCCCGCAGCACCTGGGGGGAGCCCTTGACCCGGCCCACGGCGTTGTGGTCAAAGTGTTCGTGGGACACGGTCACCACGTGGGCCGGTCCCTCCGGGGCCTTGTAGGGGACGTTCTCCCCATACGGATCGGTCAGGATGGCCGTGCCGTCTTTGGATTCAACCACAAAACAGGCATGCCCAATCCAGCGGAGTTTCACAGCCGACCTCCTTCCCCAACAAAGCCAACGCTTAGCACGAGGACTCGGCCCTACTCTAACCCACAGCGGGGGTGGACGCCAAGCGGGCCAGGGCTCGGCGAACAAGGCCATCCACGAGATCTTCGTAGGAGAGGCCGGCTGCTTGGGCTGCCCGGGGCAAGGTGGACATCTCCGTCATCCCGGGAAGCGTGTTCACCTCCAGGATGTAAGGTGTGCCGTGGGGGTCCAGGCGGATGTCCGCCCGGGAAAAGTCTAGGCAGCCCAGGAGCTTGTGGGCTTGCAGCGCCACTTCCTGGACGCGGGCGGACTCCTCGGGGGAGAGCGGGGCGGGACAGAGAAACTCACACTCGCCCGGGGTGTATTTGGCCTTCCAGTCGAACACTTCCCTGCCCTTGGGTCGCAGCTCCACGATGGGCAGTGCCTCGGGCTGTGTTTGGCGCTCCAGGACCCCCACGGTGAGCTCCCGGCCGGGGATGTACGCTTCCACGAGGAACTCCCCGAACTGGGCCTTCAGCTCGCAGGCAGCCGCTCTCAGGCTCTCCGCGCTTTCCACGACATGGAGGCCCACGCTGGAGCCCTCCCGCCGGGGTTTGAGCACCAAGGGGAACCCCAGCCCCTCGGCCCGTGCCAAGAAAGCGTCGAGGTCCCCCGAGCTGTGAACAAGCCAGGAGGGTACGGGGAGGCCCTTGCCGGAGAACAGCTTTCGCGACTCCACCTTGTCCATGGCCAGGGCCGAGGCCAGGGGCCCAGATCCCACGTAGGCCTTGCCCATAAGGTCCAAGAGCAGCTGTACCGTGCCGTCTTCGCCAGGTCCACCGTGGAGGATGTTGAACACCACGGGGTAGGGTCTGAGGCGCTGGGGCAGCCCATCGAAGGTGTCGATCTCGATGAGCTCGGCGTCCCAGCCCTTGGCGCGCAAGGCCCGATGCACGCCCCGCCCTGACCGCAGCGAAACCTCCCGTTCTGCCGAACTTCCTCCGCAAAGAACGCCCACACGTACCTGGTTCACGGTGCAGAGGTTCCCCGCCCGGTGGGAGACGAGCAAGGGGGAATGTCTCGGGCCGGCGAGGCAAAGGTGCGCTCCCCCCGCGGGGTCGAACAGCACCGCCCCAGTGCAGAATCGGACCAGTGAAAAGTCTTGTCTGGGGTGCAGAGGGTGGGGTGCATACAGGGAGGTGACGATGAAGCGGCTAAGGGAGTGGATGCAGGCCAAGCTTGGGTCGCTGTGGAAGCGGAAGAAGTGAACGACGGCCTGCGTGGCTGCCCATCCGGGCAGCCTTTTTTCTAGGGAGAAAACTCCGCCACAAGGAAGGTGTGGTCGGAGGGCTTTGCCGTTCGGCGCGCCTCTCGATCGATCCAACAACGCAGCGCCCGCGCGGCCAAGGGCTTCGTGGTCCAGATGTGGTCCACCCGCCAACCCACGTTGCGCTCCACCGCTTGGGGCACTCGGTAGTCCCAAAACGTGTAGTGGCCCGGTTCCCCGGGATGGAAGAGACGAAACACGTCCACAAACCCCCAGCGGCGCACCTGGTCTAAGGCCGCCCGCGCCTGGGGATGGAAGTCCACGTGGTCCTTGAGCTTTTCCGGGCTGTGCACGTCAATCTCCTCGGGGGCCACGTTGAAATCCCCGCACCACAGCAACGGCTTGTCCGGGGCAAAGTGGCGGTCGAAATAGGTCCGGAGGCGCGCGAACCACTCCAGTTTGTACTGGAACATGGGGGAGTCCAGGGATTGCCCCTGGGGAACGTAGGTGTTGACAATGGGGATTCCTTCCACTGTGGCTTGCACGAGCCGCGGCTCGTCGGCTGGCCCCCCGTCGTCGAGTCCGTAGCGCACGTTCTTGGGCTTGGACCGGCTGGCCAGGGCCACACCGGCGTGGGCCTTCTGCCCGCGAAACACCACGTGGTAGCCAACGGTCTGGAACTCCAAGGCCGGGAACTCCTCGTCCTGAACCTTGGTCTCCTGGAGGCAGAGGACGTCGGGGGACTCCTGCTTGAGCCAGTCCAGGATCAGGGGCAGCCGGCTGCGCACGGAATTGCAGTTGAACGTGGCCACCTTCAGCATGGCACGATCCTACTGGGAGAGGGCGGCCCAGGTGGTGCGACCCCAAAGGCCACGCCCCAGGGTGTTTGGCCGCTGGCCGGGCAGGGCTTGGGCGCGGATACCCCCCCGGGGGAGGTGTCCGGTGACCCAACAAGAGGAGAGGCTCCGGGGGTTGATTGCAGGGGTTCGGGGCAAGACAGGTCTGTTCTCGTCCAAGGTCTGGGACGTTGTGGTCAACGACCGGCGGATCGTGTTCGCCGAGCTGGCCAAGCGCATGCTGGGGCAGGCGGCCGCGCCCGCCCGCGCGGAGGCCTGTTACGGCCGGGTCAGGGGCTGGTAGAACTCTGGGCGGCGGTCGGAAAACAAATCGTTGAGGGCGTTGATCCTCTTGTTCCGGGCCAACGAAGGCTCGATCTCCACTACCCGGGCTTCCTCGCCCTGCTCGCCAGAGGAAACGAGGACCTCGCCTTTGGGGGAGACGATCTGGGAAAGGCCGGTGAACCGCAGGGTTTCTCCGGTGCGGTTCTCCTCCCCCACGCGGTTGGCGGTGACGGCGAACACCCGGTTTTCCAACGCCCGCACGCGCATGGTCATCTGCCCCAGGCCCGGCATGACCAGGTTGGCTGGGTGGGCCAAAACTTCCGCCCCGGCCAGGGCCAGACTCCGCGCGGCCTCGGGGAAAAAGTGGTCGTAGCACACCAGGAGACCGACCTTGGCCCCGGCGACCTCCACGGGGGTGAACGGCACGTTGCCTGGTGTGAAAAGCTCTCTCTCCCGGTAGAAGAGGTGGATCTTCCGGTACACGGTGACAAATCCTCGGGGACCCACGAGCACCGCTGAGTTGAACAGGGCCTTCCCCGCGCGCTCGGCCAATCCCGCGACGATGTGGCACCCCAGCTCCCGGGCCAGGGCCGCAAGCCGCTGGGTTGTCGGCCCCTTGGGCACAGGCTCCGCAAGTTCGGCCAGTTCCTCGCGGGTTGCGAACTGGTACCCGGTAGAGAAAAGCTCGGGCAGGACCCAGAGGTCGGCCTGTTCGCGGCCCAGGAATTCCCCCACCCGGGCCAAATTGCGTTCTTTGTCTCCAAACGTTGGACCAAACTGCACGTAGCCCACGCGCATGGGGGCAACGTTACGCCCTTCTCCGCGCCCTGCAACCCCAGGTGGTTTACGTGGCGCTGGTTTTGCCCTCCCCTGGGCCCAAGACGGCCGACAGGCCCCCCTTGCGCAGGAGTCCTGTGAGGGTGGCGTAAAGAGCGTCGGCAGCGCCGCGGGCCTCGTTGCCCCCCACGTACACCTCGGGCACGAACGGCTGCTGGCTGGTGGCCAGGGCGGTGATGACGTTGACCAAGGCGGTGTTGTCCGCCCCCAGGGCTTGGACCTGCTTGGCGTAGGCCTCGGCCCGGGCCAGGCCCACGGCCCGCACCTCGGCCGCCTTGGCCGTGCCCACCTTCTCCAGGTACGTGGCTTCCCCCTCGGCTTGGGCCACGCGGGCCGAGGCCTGGTTTCTGGCGATCTCGATGCCCACCATGGACCGAGCCAGCTCGGCCTGCTGGTCCGCTGTGCCCCGCTGTTTCTCTGTTTCAATGCGCACGGTCTCGGCCTCTTGCTGCTTGCGGTAGGTCTGAATTTGCTGGTTGGCAATCTCCCGCTGGGTGAGCACCTCCACGAGTTGATCGGGGAGGATGACGTCCTGGATGAACACGCCCCGGGTGTCCACGTTGTACACCTTGAGCTGCTGGCTGATGTGGTGGAGGGCCTCTTCTTGGACGCGCTGGCGGTTCTCGATGAACATGATGGCCGGCATGCTTTGCAGCTTGTCTCGGAAGTGGTTGCCCACCGCGGCCTGGAGCACTTCATCCACCAGGTTGGCCATCGTGCCCACGGCCGAGATCACCCGGGGGGCCTGGACGTCGGGGATGTGAATCTGCACCTGGAGGTCGATTCTGAACACGAACCCCTCGCGGCTTTTGGCCACGATTTGGCTGAGGTGGCGGTCGAGCTTGTGGGCCTCGGAGGTTTGCAGGGCCCAGTTGAGGGTGAGGATGTAGGTGGGGACGATCTCGTGGTCGTAGCAGTACGGGTTGAGGGCGTACTTGCCGGTGCGCAACGGCTCCCGCCAGATCCCGCGGTGGCCGGGCCGTACAAGGGTCCCAAACCGGAACTCCGCCCCGGACACGGCCCGCGGCTCCAGGCCCACGTAGGACTTGATCACCGCCACTTCCCCCTGCTCCACCACCACCATGGGCACCCGCCGCACGCGCACCAGGAAGGGGTTGAGGTTGTAGGCCCCGTAGAGGAGGGGGTCGTGTTGGATGCCGATGCGGCCCCCGTGGTCGAGGAACGCTTGGTAGTCCTGGTAGTTGTTGTGCAACTTGTTCTTGCTGTTGAGGACGGCGTTGGCCAGGGTGAGGTCGTCGGCCCCGTTCCGTTCCAGGTCCGCAATGTCGGAGAATCCCTCCAGCCGCCCGGCGATGTCCCCCGGCTCCAGGGGTGGGCCTTCAAACGTTTCCACAATTCCCACCACGTCGACTCGCTTGGAGGTCCCGTCGGGGAGCTGGCGTATGAGGGGTTCGATCACGGTGACGGTGAAGTCCTCGGGCTTGAGGCCCCACGTGGCCGGCCCCAACTTCTTTTCCGCCTGCAGCTCCGGGGAGATGGGCACCCCGTACACCCGGTCCTTGGTGATCACCAAGAACCCCACGGGATGAATGGGGGCCACAGTCCCCGGGGGAAGCACCGGCCGTTGCACCCCCTTCTGTCCTCCCAGTCCCATGAACTTGCGGAGGTCCCGGAAATCCCCGAACTCGGGCTTGTACACCCCGGACTTGGCTCCAGGGTCCAGGGGCTTCCCCACCTGGGCGATCACCACCCCGATCTGGCCGGCTGGGATCTGCACCATGGGGTGCTTGCTCACGCTGTACAGAATCCACAGCTTGAACCGCCAGCCAGGGAGGAGAAGATCCGCTTGGTATCCCGCCTCCCCCTGGAAGGCCACCACCTCGCCCTCCTTGAGCTTCTTGGAGCTCAACCGCTTGATGACCAGCCCCACCTGGTCCGGGCCAATGATGCGAATGGAGGGCACGATCAACACCAGCAAAACGCCTGCGGCCACCCAAATCCACCACTCCATCGGGATCACCCCCCCGCATTCTATAATCTTTGGGTATGCCGGTGCACTTGACGCCCGCGGCCTTCGAGGCCCTGGTGCGCGGGGCCCTGGAGGAACTGCCCTCCTCGTTTCGGCCCTACCTCCAGGGGCTGGAGGTCCGCGTCGAGGACTACCCTGAGGACGAGCTCATGCGGGAGTGGGGGCTGGTGCCCCCGGACTACCCGTTTGGGATGTACGAGGGCCCCTCCATCCTCGAGGCCGAAAACCCCAGGGATTTTGAGGGGACGCTCGTCATCTACAAGCGGCCGCTGGAGGAATGGTGCCAGACTGCAGAGGAGCTGAGGGACCAAATTCGGCGCACGGTGTACCACGAGCTTGCCCATCGCCTGGGGTTCCCCGACGAGGGGATGCTGGACGAGCTGCGGGCCGGGGTGGGGGCGCGCGAGGTGGAGGTGGACTGGGAGGAAGCGCGGCGGTACCTGGAGCAGGCCGAGCACGATCTTTCCGTGGCCGAACTCCTGTTGGGCCAGAGGGTCTACGACTGGGCTTTCGCTGCGGCGTTGACCGCCTGCGATCGGGCCCTGCGGGCTTGGCTTGCCGTCCAGGGTGAGGACCCTTCGGTGCTCGAAGGGGAGGGGATTTCCGATCTTTTGGCCCGGGCCGTTCGCCGCAGCCCCGAGTTCCGCAGGTTCAAGACCCTGCTCCGCATGGAGAACGTCTCCCTGCACATGGGGGACCGGGCGGCTTTGGCTCCCCGCGAGCGCATTCGCCCCTCACGGGCCCGGGAAGCACTGGAGTTGGCCCAGGGGCTGGTTCAGTTGGCCCGCCAAACTGTTGCCGGTGCAGCGTGAACGCGTGGACCAGGAGCGTTGGGCTTTGGAGCTGATGGTTCTTGTGTGGTTCGAGGGCGAAAGGGGGGAGTATGAGGCATGAGGTCGAGGTGGCCGGGGCCAAGCTCGTGCTCGTCCAAGGGGACATTACCCAGCAGGATGTAGAAGCGATTGTGAATGCAGCCAACCCGGACCTGACCCCGGGCGGTGGGGTTTCCGGGGCCATCCACCACGCCGGGGGGCCCGAGGTAACCCAAGCCGCAGCTCAAATCCGTAAGGAACGAGGACCCCTGCCCACAGGGGACGCGGTGATCACCCCCGGAGGGAAGCTTCCCGCCCGTTGGGTGATCCACACCGTGGGGCCCGTTTGGCAAGGGGGAACGCACGGGGAGCCAGAGCTTCTGGCCCGGGCCTATCGCTCATGCCTAAAACTCGCTCGAACGCGAGGGATCCGTTCCCTGGCTTTTCCCAGCATCTCCACCGGGGTGTACGGTTACCCCGTGGAGGAGGCGGCCCGGGTCGCCCTCCAAACGGTGCGTGCTTACTTGGAGGCGCATCCCGGCGCGTTCAGCGAAGTCCGGTTTGTGCTCTTCTCCCCGCGGGACTTCCATACCTACGCCGCCGTGGTGTGAACGCGCCTTCTTGGTATGAGGGCACGGTCCGGTAAGAACAGAACCTTACCCCTACTGTGAATCCCCTGTCCCAAGGACCTTGCCCCCTACGTGGGAGAGGGCAATGGATAACCCGCGCTTTCCGAGGGGGGGCCCGTGCAAATGCGCGTTGTGGAACTGAGGAACCTTGTCCGGGTTTACCGTCGGAAGGTGAAGCAGCCCGGGCTCCGCGGCACCTTCCGGGCCCTGTTCAATAGGCGAAATCGTGGGGTATGTTGGCCCCAACGGCGCTGGAAAAAAACCTGCCGGCGTCCTCTTCTCCACTTCGGGCGAGGTCCGCGTCCTTGGCCACATCCCCTAGAGAAGAGAAAAGGCCTTTCTCCAAAAGATCACCTTGGTGCAAAGCGGCCGGGGTCTCTTGGAGGAGGTAGCTTGGGACCTCAGCGTCCTCGATGGCCTCCATTTTGTGAAGGACCTCTACGGTGTTCCTTCCCGGGAATTTCAGGCCAGGGTGCACGAGCTTGCCGCACTTTTGGGGCTGGCCGAACTCGTGCAGGTCCCTCTGAGGCAACTTTCCCAAGAGCAGAGGATGCGGGCCGAGCTTTTGGGAGCTTTACTTTGGCGGCCCAAGGTCCTCCTCCTGGACGAGCCCACCCTGGGGTTCGACATCCTTTCCCAACAGGCCATCCGCGAATTCTTGAAGGCGTACGTGGCCCGCACGGGAAGTGCCTGCCTTGTCACCTCTCACTCCACGCGGGACATTGAGGAGCTCGCCGACCGACTCCTCCTCTTCGACCAAGGGGAAATTGTGTACGAGGGCGAGGGAGGCCGTGGCCCGGTCCTCCCGGCACAAGGTAATTCGCCTCAAACTGGAGCAGCCCCTTCCCCGCGAGGTGTTTGCCCGTTACGGTGAGGTTCGGGAGCTTCTCTCGGAAGATACCGCTTGGGAAGTGGCCCTGGAGGTGCCAAGGAGCGGGCCAAAGCGGTGGCCCAGGACCTTTTGGGCCGGTTTCCTGTTCAGGACATCGTGATCGAGGAGCCGGACTTGGAGGAGGTCCTGCGCACCTACTTCCAGCGGAGGTCGTCGTGAGGCCCTATTGGTCACCGTTCACGCTCCTGTTTCAGGACAGGTTGCGCTACCGGGCCAACGCGGTGTTTTACCTCTCTCTTGTGGTTGTGCCTCCGCTGGCGATGTTCTTTTTGTGGCGGGCTGTTCTGGGCGAAGCCGGCCAGGTTAGCACCTACGGGACATGGTGACGTACTACGTGGTGACCCAGTTTTTTGTGTCGTTGCAGTCCTCGGCCTGGACGGACATTGGGGAGGACATCCGCGAGGGGCAGCTGGGCCGCTGGCTGGTGCGGCCGGCCAGCCACTTTGGCCTGTTTCTGGCCCGCAGCCTGGGGGTAACCGCAGCCCTGGCCAGCGTCAGCCTCCTGGGGTGGATCCCCCTGGTTTTGGTCCTCCGCCCGTAGTTCCAGTGGCCTGCTCAACCGACGTCCTTGGTCTTGGCCGTGGGGGTTTGGATGGGGGCGGTTCTTTGTACTACACCTGGGGGTACCTCTTGAACCTTGTGAGCTTTTGGACCGAGCGGGGACAAGGTGTGTGGGCTTTGGAGGACGCCCTGGTATGGTTTTTGGGCGGGGCCCTCATTCCCCTGGACCTGTTGCCGTTGCGGGAGGTTTGGCTTTTTCTGCCGTTCAGGTTTTTTGGCTGGCTTCCGGCTCAGATCTTCCTGGGCCGGTTGCCCCCGCAAGCCCTGGTGCGGGAGCTTTGGGGGCTTCTCTTGTGGGTGGAAGCTTTAGGAAGCGCGGTTCTTGTGGTCTGGCGAAGGGGACTTCGGCGCTACCAAGCTCCGGGAGGCTGCGGCCGGGGTTGTCCGGCTTGGGGGAGGGTTGCTCCTTTTTCGGGTGATCTACGCCGAAGTGGAGGGGATCGCTGGATGGAGCTGGCCTGAGGCGTTGGCCCTTTTGGCCACGTTCAGCCTACTTGGGGACCTTGAGGCCGCTTTTTCCGGCGCGGCCTGCACAGGCTCCCCACCCTTTTCTTTTGGGTGGCCTACGATTTAGCGGAGTTTGGCCGCTGGCCGGAAGCCGTGTACCGCGGGGCCATCCGCTGGCTTCTCCTCACCGTGCTTCCGTTCGCCCTCCTCGCCAACTTCCCGGTGCAGGTCTCCTTCCCCGGGGAACTACGGGCTCTTGCTCCCCCAGGCGGCGGTTCTCTTGAGCTTTGCCCTTTCGGCTTGGATCCTTTGGCGATGGGGGCTGCGGCGCTATCAAGGTGCCGGTTCGTAGAGGCCCCCTCACCCGGCCCTCTCCCACAACGGGAGAGGGGGTTGAAAAGGCAAGCCCTTTCCCACAAGGGGAGAGGCTATTGAGGAAGGAAGACCGTTCCTCTCCTCCGGCGATGCGGGATTGCCGTTGGGTCGCCAACTCCTCTCTCCTTCGGTCCCCAATTTGCCCTAGCGCAGCTCCAGTTCCCCTCTCCCTCGACGAGGGAGGGTCAGGAACAGGGTGACTTGCGCCCTCGCCGCAAGGGAGGAAGATCAGCCAGGGAGAGGGAGGAACAGTAAGAAGACGGGTAACCTGCGGCTGTCGCTGGTGTGGGGCCGGTGTTCAGCGACTCCTTCTCTTTGTTCCTCCCCTCAATTACCAGCTCCCCCTCCTGGCCAGCGAATTCCTTCTTCCTCGATCCCCCCTCCCTTTGCCCCTGCACCCTTCCATTTCCCCTGGACGGGAGAGGGTCAGGGAGAGGTTGTGCCCCTTCGCACACCCCAGCAACGCAGCTACCACGTCGGGTGCCTCCAAACACCGAACCAGGCCGGTAAAGCTTGCCGCTGACAGGCCCCTGCGATGAGGCGCTGGACCTGGGTCGGCGCCACGAAGCCCGGGAAACCTGTGCCCCGACGCGCCTCGGGCTAGAATTCGCGGGGAATGCCCGGGCTTTTCCTCGACCTTTACGAGCTCACCATGGCCTACTCCTACTTCCGACAGGGGATGGACCAGGAGGCCACCTTCGCCTACTTCGTCCGCTCCCCGGTCCCCCACCGTCGCTTCCTCCTCTTCGCCGGCCTGGACCCGTTCCTGGAGGCTCTGCCACAGTTCCGGTTTGCCGAAGAAGACCTGGCCTACCTTGAGGGCTTGGGCCTCTTCCACCGGTCCTTTTTGGACTACCTGGCAAGCTTCCGGTTTTCCGGAGAGGTCTGGGCCATGGACGAGGGGGAGATTGCTTTTCCCAACGAGCCGTTGCTGACGGTGACCGCCCCTCGGATCCAAGCCCAGCTCATCGAGACTTTGCTTCTCAACGTCCTCAACTACGAGACCCTGGTGGCTTCCAAGGCCGCGCGGATCTTGGTGGCGGCAGGGCCGGAGGCGGTGGTGGTGGACTTCAGTCCCCGTCGGGACCACGGGGTGGAAGCGGCCCTCCGCGCCGCCCGGGCCAGCTTCCTCGCCGGCTTCCACGGCACCTCCAACGTCCTGGCAGGAAAGCTCTACAGGATCCCCGTGGTGGGCACCATGGCCCACTCCTACGTCCTCTCCTTCCCCGACGAGCTCTCGGCTTTCCGGACCTTCGTGGAAGACCATCCCCACCCGGTTCTCCTCATCGACACCTACGACACCATCCAGGGCGCAAGAAACGCCGCCCAAGCAGCCAAGGAGGCCAAAGAAACGGGGAAAACCGTGGTGGGAGTTCGCCTGGACTCCGGCGACCTCGCAGTCTTATCCCGGGAGGTGCGAAGGATCCTGGACGAGGCCGGCCTTCCGGAGATCAGGGTTTTCGTGTCCGGCGATCTCGATGAGTACCGGATCCTAGAGTTCCGGAGGCGGGGGGGTGTGGCTTGGGGGTACGGGGTGGGAACCCGGCTCGGGGTGTCCTGGGACGTTCCCGCCCTGGGCGGGGTCTACAAACTCGTCGCGGACGAAAAGGGGCCGCGGATGAAAAGGAGCCCAGGGAAACTCACCCTTCCGGGAAAGTGCCAGGTCTGGCGGGAGGGCTTTGCGGACCTAGTAACCTTGGACGAGGAAAGAGGCCCGGGTCGCCCGCTCCTCAAGAAGGTTTTTGCCCGCGGGGAAAGGCTCGTTTCCAAACTCAAGCTCGCAAGACGAAGGGAGGAGGTGCGCGAGACGGTCTTTTCCCTTCCCCCGGAGCTTGCCGACCTTTCCCCCTGCGAAGTTCCCGACTACCCGGTTCGGCTTTCGTCCAAGCTCGAGGCCTTGGTGGAGGTGGGAAAATGAACGTGGAAGTTCCAGGAATTCCCTGGACGGAGAGGATCGAGCTGCGGCGGGAGGAGACGGCTCTCCTTGTGGTGGACATGCAAAACGACTTCGTGCGGGAAAATGGGGCCCTGTTCGTCCCCGCCGCCCCGGCCACGATCCAGCCAATTTCTGAACTTCTTTCCCGGGCCCGGGCCCAACGGGTGAGGGTCGCCTTCACCCAGGACTGGCACCGGCCCGACGATCCGGAGTTCCGGATTTGGCCGCCCCACGTGGTGGAGGGGACCTGGGGTGCGGAAGTCGTGGCTGAGCTTGCTCCAAGGGAGGGCGAGCCCGTGGTCCGCAAGACCACCTACGACCCGTTTTTCCGCACCGAGCTTGAGGAGGTGCTGAAGGGGTGGGGTACGAAGAACCTGGTGGTGGTGGGCACGGTGGCCAACATCTGTGTCCTTCACGCCGCGGGTTCGGCGGCCCTGCGGGGGTTGCGGGTGATCGTCCCCAAGGATTGCGTAAGCGCCCTGAACGAATTTGACCTCTGGGCGGCGTTCCGCCAGCTGACCTTCCTCTACCGCGGTCGGGCCGTCCCCTCGGGGGCCGCGTTGCTGTTTTCCTAACCCTTGGCGGCCTTTTGGGGCGCGAGCACCGGGGCGGGTGGCGGCGAGCAAGGTTGTTCGGTCGGGCCCCCTCCATGGTTCCTTCGGGTTATAATTGCCGTTCCCATGGCCAAGGTTTGGCCTGCTCAGCTTAGGGATACGGTCCAGGCGCGCTTTCCGGATGGTCGGATTTTGGAAGGAACGGTGGGCACGCCCCTGGAGGAGTTTGTGGCCGCGGCCTACCCCGATCCCCTGATTCCGGCCATGGCCGCCGTGGTGGACGGCAAGCTCCAGGAGCTGTCCGAGCCGTTGAGGGAGGACGCCGAGGTCCGCCCTGTTTTCCTCACCGACTCCGAAGGGATCCGCATCTACACCCGCTCGCTGAGCTTCCTTTTGGCCGCGGCGGTGCGGGCGCTGTTCCCCGGGGTGCGCCTGATCATCGACCACTCCGTGCCTTTCGGGGGGTACTATTGCCGCTTGGCCGGCCGGCCCCCCTTCACCCCCAGCGAGCTCCGCCGGGTGGAGACCCACATGCGGGCCCTTGTGGAGCGAAACCTGCCCATTGGAAAAGAGCTTCTCCCCTTGACGGAGGTGGGGGAGCTTCTCCGAGGTCAGGGTCAGGGCGCCAAGGGCGAACTGCTCCAGGCCTGTTGGAACGCTCAACCGGTTCCGATTTACACCTTGGGGCCGCTCCGCGATCACTTCTTTGGCCCCATGGTCCCCTCCACCGGGTACCTGCGGTACTTCGCCCTTACCCCTTACCACCAGGGGTTCATCCTCCGCTTCCCCCGCCGGGAGAAGCCTAGGGAACTGGGGCCCACCGAGGACTACCATCCCTTGCTCCAGGTGTTCGACGAGTATGGGCGGTGGCTGGAGCTGTTGGGGGTGTACGACGCCTGGACGGTCCGGGAGGCGGTGCGCACGGGGCGGATGACGGAGGTGATCCTTGTTTCCGAGGCCCTGCACAGCCAGAAGATCGCCCAGATCGCGGAGATGATCGTGGGGCGGACGCCGCTTCCCCGCCTGGTGCTCATCGCCGGTCCTTCTTCGGCCGGCAAGTCCACGTTCACCAAGCGGCTGGCCATCCAGCTTTTGGCCCTCGGGCTCCGGCCCTATCCCGTGTCCTTGGACGACTACTACTTGAGCCGGGAGGAAATGGCCCAGCGGGGCCTGACGGACTTCGATGATCTGGCGGCCATCGATGTCCCCCTGTTCAAGGAACACATGGCGGCCCTGTTTTCGGGTCAGACCGTGCGCTTGCCCCGGTTCGACTTCCCCACCGGCCGGAGGGAAGACGGCCTGGAACTGAAGCTTTCTGAAGACGCCCTGTTGCTGGTGGAGGGGCTGCACTGCCTCAACCCGGCCATCCTCCCCGAGGGTTTCAACCCTCAGGAGACCTTCAAGGTTTACGTTTCCGCGCTGACCCAGCTCAACTTGGACGACTACGTGCGGCTGTCCACCACGGACACCCGGTTGCTGCGCCGGTTGGTGCGGGACGCCAGCTTCCGCGGGTACCCTGCGGAGGTGACCCTCCAGGTGTGGGGCAATGTCCGGCGGGGGGAGAAGCGGTTCATCTTCCCCTACCAGGGTCAGGCGGACGTGATGTTCAACTCGGCGCTGGTGTACGAGTGGTCGGTGCTGCGGCCGCGGGTGGAACCTTTGCTTCTGGGGGTGCGCCAGGCCAAGGTGCAGCTGGAGGCGGAGCGGCTTCTTGCAGAGGTGCGCTGGCTGCCCCCTTACCCTGGGGAGGAGATCCCTGCCACGTCCATCTTGCGGGAGTTCATCGGGGGTGGCATCCTGGCCGGTTACTTTCCAAACCCGCTGGAGCGGGCCATGGGGAGGCGACGATGAAGAGAATTGCGCCCTGGACAAAGTTTGCCGACGTGGAGGCGCAGCTTTTGCACGGAGATGGGGCGTTCCTGGTGGGGGCCGAAGCCGGTCGCCCCAACGCCATGACCATCGGCTGGGGCCTGATCGGCACGGTGTGGGGGAAACCCATGTTCTTGGCCTTGGTGCGCCCCACCCGCTACACCCACGGCGTGATCGAACGAACCGGGGAGTTCACCGTGTGCGTGCCGATCGGGAAGATGAAGGAGGAGCTGGCCTTCTGCGGGAGCCACTCCGGCCGGGAGGTGGACAAGTTCAAGGCCCTGCAGCTTCCGACCCTGGCGGGGGCCGAAGTGGGGCCGCCCATCATCGCCGGCTGCGACGTGGCCTACGAGTGCCGCGTCCTGGTGCGCACGTCCCTCGTACCCGGGGGACTCCTCGCCGCTTCCGTCCGCACCAAGTACTACAGCGGGGGCAACCTCCACACCCTGTTTTTCGGGGAGATCGTGGCCGCTTGGCGCCTGTAGCTCACCTCACCTCCACCTGGAGGACGGTCAGCGGCCGCTCCGCACCGTCGACGACGAGGACAGCGCCCAGGATGTAAATCCCAGGCTCCAGGCCCTGAATCTCCCCGGCAAAGGACACCGTGCCCAGGCACTCGATGCACACCACGTTCTGGCGCGTAGCGACCAGCCGCAGCTGGTAAGTGTTGGGGCAGCGGGCGCAGCACCCGCAGCGCAAGGGCTCAAGCTGGGCTTCCACCTCGTAGCAGGGGTTGGGAAGGTAGACCCCACCCTGGAACAGGATCTTGCCCACCTCCCCCCAGGCCCAAAAGTGCTCTTCCACCACAGCGCAGGTGGGCGTCTGGGCCTGGAACCGGAGGGTGGGTTCCGAGGGGCCCTGGGGGGTCAAGCAGCCTCCCAGGAACAAGCCAGCTCCCAGGAACGTCAAGCCCCAAAGACGCGCTTTCATTTCTTTCCTCCTCAAGGTGTCTCCTCTTCGATCGGTCCAAAGCCCCCCAAGCCAATCCGGACGCCGAAAAATGGGGCGCGAAGCTCGATGTTGGGGCCCGAGATCTCCCGGCCGCCTTCCTCCCAGTTCCCCGGCAAACCCAAAAAGTAGCCGACCCACCCCTCAAGGGAAAGCCAGTCCAGCACTTGCAGGTGGAGCCGCAAGTAGGCCAGGCCCCCCAGGAACCCCAGGCTGAACTGGCTCATCGTGGGCTGGGTCAACGCCTCGGCAAACTCCGTGGCGATGCGCGCCCGCACGGTGAGGTCCAGGCCTCCTCCCCCCAAAACCACCCCTAGCCCAACCAGGGCTTTGTCGCTCAGGGACCGGGCAAATTCCACCGTGATTCCCCCGAAGCCCAGCTCCAAATCCGCGCGTTTGGCCTGGGCCAAGGCCGAGGCGCTCCCGCTGAAACCCAGCGCCCCGAAAACCAACCCGGTCGTCGCACCTCCCGATCCCCCACCCCCAAACACCCACAGGTCCCCGCTCAACGTGGGATACCCCGCCGAGCTCAGTTCCCCGTTCAACGGAGCAAGGTCCAGCCGTAGCAGGCCCGCGAGGAATCCCCCTCCACCAACCCCCATCTCCGCCCCTGGTCCCGTGAGAGCCAGGGCGCCCACCAAGGCCACGCTTGCCAGCACCGCTCGCTTCATCTGAACCTCCTTGGGTTCATTGTAGCGAGCTTCGACCCTTTAGGGGTCTAGCGTTGGCGGACCCGGAGCGTGGGAGGCCGCGCGGGTACGAACCGGCCGCGGCCGGGTTGGGCCAAGAGCTCCCCGTCCTGGTAGACCCATTCCCCGCGGGAGAGCACGGCCACCACCCGGCCCTGGACCCGCAGGCCCTCGTAGGGAGAGAAGTCCGTGGCCATGTGGAGGTCCTGGGCGTGGAGGGTCCAAGAAGCCTTGGGGTCGAGGAGGACAAGGTCAGCATCGGCCCCAGGGCGGAGGGACCCTTTCTGGGGGTAAAGGCCGAACGCCCGGGCCGGCCCCTCGCCCAAAAGCCAGGCCAAATCCGAAAGGCCGAGCCGGCCGCGGGCCACCCCCTGGGAAAACAGGAGCACGAGGAGGGTTTCCACGCCGGGAAGGCCGGAGGGGATCTTTGTGGGGGCCCCGCGATACGGGTCCTTTTGGGCCCGGGTGAACGGGCAGTGGTCGGTGCCCACGGCCTGAAGCTTCTTTTGGGCCAAGGCCTGCCAAAGGGCCTGCTGATCCGTCTTTTTGCGCAAGGGGGGCGTCACCGTGAACAGGTGCCCGTCGGGCCGCCCGAACACGTCCTCGTCGAGCAGAAGGTAATGGGGGCAGGTCTCGCCCACGACGGGAGCCCGTTGGCGCTGGGCCTGACGCAGGGCTGCAAGGCCCTGGGCCGAGGAGATGTGGGCGATGTAGGTGGGGCAGCCCGTGGCCCGGGCCAAGATGCCCACCTCGGCGATGGCCACCTCTTCGCTGACCTCCGGCCGGGCCCAGGGGTACGGCCCCCCGTGGGGATCCACCAGCTCCTCGCTTTCGGCGTGGACCATGGCCACCCCCCCGGCGTCCCGGATGAGTTCCATCGCCCGGCGCAAGGTGCCCAAGTCCGTGCGCCGCCCCGACGAAGCGTAGGCCGTGTAGAACTTGAACGAGCCCACCCCCAACCGGGCCACTTCTGCGATCTCTTGGGCCCGGTCCGGGGTCCAGCCCACCATCTCCGCGTGGAAAGCAAAGTCCACCACCGCGGTTTGGGCCTGATCCAGCCGGCGGGTGAACGCTTCGGGAAGGGAGAGGTCTTGGGCCCCCACGGTGAAGTCCACCACCGTGGTCACGCCCCCGGCTGCGGCGGCCCGCGTGCCAGTAAGGAAGTCGTCGGCGGAGCGGGTTCCGCCCACGGGGAGTTCCAGGTGCACGTGGGCGTCGACCACACCAGGGAGGACCACAACCCCGCGGGCGGAAAAGGCCTTGGCGCCCGGAATTCCTGAGCCAACCCGGACCACCCGGCCGTCCCGCAGGAGCACGTCGGCCTTGCCCACCTTGCGGGAGGTCACGACCGTGCCCCCTTGGATCCGGACCTCGGCCATGCCGCAAAGATAGAGAACTCCGGAGGTTGAAACAACCGCTCGGCCTGGCCCGAGGGAGGGCACACAGCCCTCGGACCTTTTTGGGGAGGAGGTTCGGGCTCGGGGCGCGGAGAGAGGAGCTGCTTCGGCGGGCGTGCGGGGTGGCTCGAGCGCCTCCGGTTCCTCCCGAACGTCGGGGCTGGCTTATCCCCTGGGGAAGTTCGCCATGGCCGGGCCGTGACAGGGGTCCGCTTGGGCGGTGCTCCCCGCCTGCTCCTGACTCAGAAATGGACGAGGAAAAGTCGAGGGGGCCACGTTCTCCCTGGCCCTCCCCATCCAGGGGGAGGGGATTTGACGTCCCCCAAGGAGGAGGGGAGTTGGGAACCCAGGGGTAAGGCATTGCGAACCGAAGGGGGCAACGAAAAGGGAAAGAACGGCCAGGGGGCCGGGCTTCCCTTGCCCAGCGGCCGCTTGTCCTGTGCCCATCGCACCCCTTTCCTTGTGGGCCCTCCAACGGGTCCGTAACCTGGACCACAGTGAACCCAGACCAGGAGGCGATCGAGCTATGAAGCGCTTGGTGCTTGTGGTGGTTGGACTGGCGGCCTTGTCCCTGTGGGCCCTTACCCCCGGCCTGGCCGATGGGGGCGTGGGCGGGATGTTCGTGGACGTGCCCACTTCCCACCCGGCGTACACGGCCCTCCGGGACCTGGTCAGCCGAGGCGTGATCACGATTGGGGCCGGGGGCGAGTTCGCCGGGACCCAACCGCTTACCCGCTACGATGGGGCCCTGTGGGTGTACCGGGCCATCAAGAACGTGGAGGGGAGCGTGACGAGCACCGCCCTGTCCACGACGGTGGCCAGCCTGGACACCAAGGTCAAGGCGTTGGACGCTACCCTGACCCGGGA
>OGCL01000423.1_pt1 | contig 46183 bp, 43 predicted proteins | sample 1570041 | NCBI WGS metagenome assembly OGCL01 (sample SAMN06266162, study PRJEB24511) | hot springs metagenome | isolation source: Hot spring water | place: South Africa: Limpopo | collected 2015-06-22 | reverse complement strand
ACCGCCTTGCCGAGATCGGACAAAGGGGCGTAGGACACGACGCGGTGCCGCTGCTCGAAACCGACAAAGGCCCGATTGCCATCGACAGCAAGGCTTTCGGCATCGACATGGAACTTGGAGGGGCTTTCGCGCCCTGATGCGTCGAGAAGCGGCGCCAGCTTCACAGCCTCGATGCCGACAAGCCGGCCCTCGGCATCGCGCCTGACCTCTCCCTCGATCCAGTAGCCCGTGTCGAACACACCGAGGAAGCGCTGGTCGTCGAGGAACCGGATCGACGAGAAGGCACCGAACAACGGCTCTGAAGACGACAGTTCGACGCCGCCAAGGAAGGTCAGTTCGGGCGCGATGGTCGGATTGCCGCCGAGTTCAGTGATAACGTCGCTGTCAACGGGGATGGACAAGGTCTCGCCGGCCGGAATGACCGCAGGCGTACAGGCGGAGAGGACAAGCAGGCCCGCCAGCGCACAGCTTAGGCCCAGGCGCCGGCGATAGGTAAATCGCTCAGGCACGCAGACGCGCCCGACCACCCGCCGTCTGCTCCTCGAACAGTGAAGCAAGTTGCTCGGTCATCGCGCCCGCCAGTTCGTCGGCATCGACGATGGTCACGGCACGGCGATAGTAGCGGGTCACATCGTGGCCGATACCGATGGCCAGAAGCTCGACAGGAGACTTCGTCTCGATCTGCTCGATGACGGCGCGCAGGTGCCGTTCGAGATAATTGCCCGGATTTACCGACAGCGTCGAATCATCGACCGGCGCGCCGTCCGAAATCATCATCAGGATCTTGCGCTGCTCGCGACGACCGATAAGGCGATTATGCGCCCACATTAGCGCTTCGCCGTCGATGTTTTCCTTGAGCAGGCCTTCCCGCATCATCAGGCCGAGATTGCGGCGCGCACGGCGCCAGGGGGCGTCGGCCGACTTGTAGATGATGTGGCGCAGATCGTTGAGGCGACCGGGCGCCGGCGGCTTGCCGCCTGCGAGCCACTTCTCGCGCGACTGTCCGCCCTTCCAGGCCTTGGTGGTAAAGCCGAGGATCTCGACCTTGACGCCGCAGCGCTCCAGCGTGCGGGCAAGGATATCGGCGCAGGAGGCGGCGACCGTGATCGGGCGGCCGCGCATCGAGCCGGAATTGTCGATGACCAGCGTCACGACCGTGTCGCGGAACTTGGTGTCCTTCTCCTTCTTGAAGGAGAGCGGCTGCATCGGGTCGATGATCAAGCGGGTGAGGCGTGCCGGATCGAGGTAGCCCTCTTCCAGATCGAAGTCCCAGGACCGATTCTGCTGCGCCATCAGGCGGCGCTGCAGGCGGTTTGCGAGCCGGCCGACGGCGCCCTGCAGGTGCGCCAGCTGCTTGTCGAGGAAGGCGCGCAACCGGTCAAGCTCGGCTTCGTCGCAGAGCTCTTCGGCAGTGATTTCCTCGTCAAATTCCTGGGTGAAGATCTTGTAATCGACCTTCTCGTTGAAATCGTCGAAGGGGGTTGCCGGACGGCGCATTTCGCCGGGCGTCTCGCTGTCGTCGTCACCCTCGTCCGACATCTCCTCCTCGGAGATCTCGGCACCATCCATCTCGCCGTCGTCGAGCTGCTCCTGCGAGGCTTCGCTTTCCTCGGCGGGAGCCGATTCCTGACCGGCTTCCTCTTCCGAGGTCTCCTGGTCCTGCTCGCCGCTGCGCGGCTGCTCCTCGTCCGTGGACTGCTCGTCTTCGCTCTGCTCCTGGTCGTCGCCCATGTCCTCGGCCATGTCCATGGCCGACAGCATGTGGCGGATCACCCGGGAGAATGCCTGCTGGTCTTCGATGACGGAGGAGAGATTGTCGAGGTCGCTGCCTGCCTTGTCCTCGATGAAGGGCCGCCAGAGATCGAGCACCTTGCCGGCCGTTTCCGGCGCCTTCTGGCCGGTAAGCTTCTCGCGCACCAGCATGGCAACGGCTTCGCCGAGCGGCGCGTCTTCCTGGCGGCTGATCGTCGAGAAATTTGCTTTGGCGTATTTCTCGGTGTTCATCGACTGGATGTTGGAGGCGACACCTGGCATGCGGAGCGAACCAAGCGATTCCACGCGTGCCTGCTCCACCGCATCGAAGATCGCGCGCGCGTCAGTCCCCTGCGGCGCCATGCTCGCATGAACCTTCTGGTCATGGCAGGCGAGGCGGAGCGCCATGGAATCACCCAGACCACGCGTCACCGCAAGTTCATGGGCGGTCGGACGCTTGGAAAGTTCCGGCAACCGGATCCGTTCGCCGGCAAGACCCGGACGCTCATTGGCAAAGGCGACCTCGACCTGCGGATCACCCGCGATCGAGCGCACGCAGCCGGTGATGGCACGGCGCATCGGCTCCGTATCCACCCCGCCACCGGCCCTCGCCTTCGAATTGTCGCCGCGCCCTGCCATGCTTCTCAGTCCTTATGCGCCGAGTACGATATTGGCCGCACTTTCCTTGAGTTCCACGCCGAAAGCGCGCTGATACTGCTCGGCCACCAGCGTGCGCTCGAGTTCGTCGCACTTGTTGAGGAAGGTGACCCGGAACGCGAAGGCGACATCGCCGAAGATCTCGGCATTTTCAGCCCAGGTGATCACGGTACGCGGGCTCATGACGGTCGAGAGGTCGCCATTGATAAAGGCGGCCCGCGTGAGATCGGCAAGACGGACCATGCGCGAGACCGTGTCGCGGCCCTCAGCGGTCGCGCCGAAGCTCTTCACCTTGGCCGAAACGATATCGACTTCCTTGTCATGCGGCAGATAGTTGAGCGTGGTGACGATCGACCAGCGGTCCATCTGCGCCTGGTTGATCTGCTGCGTGCCGTGATAGAGGCCGGTGGTGTCGCCAAGGCCAACCGTGTTGGCGGTGGCGAACAGGCGGAAGGCAGGGTGAGGACGGATGACGCGACTCTGGTCGAGCAGCGTCAAACGGCCGGACGATTCCAGAACGCGCTGGATGACGAACATGACATCCGGGCGACCGGCATCATATTCGTCGAAGACGAGCGCGACATTGTGCTGGTAAGCCCAGGGCAGGATGCCGTCCTTGAATTCGGTGATTTGCTTGCCGTCCTTGAGAACGATCGCGTCCTTGCCGACGAGGTCGATACGGCTGACATGGCTGTCGAGGTTGACGCGCACGCAGGGCCAGTTCAGGCGCGCTGCGACCTGCTCGATATGGGTCGATTTACCCGTGCCGTGGAAGCCGGAGACCATGACGCGGCGGTTGTGAGCAAAGCCGGCGAGAATAGCGAGCGTGGTTTCACGGTCGAAGAGATAGTCCGGATCGAGATCCGGCACATAGGCGTCGCCCTTGGAATAGGCGGGCACTCGGATGTCACTGTCGATACCAAACACTTCGCGCACCGACACGGTGGTGTCGGGGAGATTGGTAATATCAAGATCAATTTTGCTCATCGTTTCTCCATGCCGGGCGCCACCGACCGGCCGCATCTCATCGCTGCTCTTGTGTTCGGACTAACAGAAACCGGCCTGCTTTAACAATTTGTATGCTTCAATAACAGCGCGAAAACGCTCTTCCGAAGCCCTGTCTCCGCCATTTGCGTCGGGATGGTGTTTTTTTACAAGCTCCTTGTAGCGGGTCTTGATATCGCTCGGGGTGGAGCTGACGTTAAGCCCAAGCGTATCCAGCGCTTTCGCCTCGAGCGTCTTCAGCTTGCGGTCCGCTGCCTGATAGCGCGGAGCCCCGCCCCGCCCCTGCTGGACGAAGCCGAACGGGTCCTTCATGCGCGCCTGTGACGCAGCCGACCCGGAACGCATGGTGGAGTGAAGCGGGCTCGCTTTCGCTGCCTTGTTGACGCCCACGGTCCATGTCGGACGATGGCCGGTGATCGCCTCCTTCTGGTAGCGCGCGATCTCCGTGTCGGACAGGCCGGAGAAGTAGTTGTAGCCCTTGTTGTATTCCTTCACATGTTCGAAGCAGAACAGGAAGAACTGGCCCTCCGCATGCCGGCCCACAGGTGCACGATGGGCTCCCGGCTTGTCGCAGCCGTCCCACTGGCACACTGGTTTGGAGGGTTCGGGCTCGGCCTCCCGCTTTCGCCGGGTGCGGATCCGATCGAAATATTTCGAGTCGAGTTTCATGCCGTAATTATGGGGCGCACGGCAGGGGCGAACAAGAATTGACAAACCGGTTTGTTGCGCGCTTTGTGGGGCTTTTTGCGAAGCAGCAGAAAGAGGCAGATCATGTCGGTGAAGAGCCGGATCGAGACCCGACTTACCGAGGCTTTCAAACCCGAACGCCTCGTGGTGATCGACGAGAGCCACCACCATGCCGGCCACCAGCCTGACATCACCGGTACCGGCGAGACCCACATGCGGGTGCGGATCGTCGCGGAAGCCTTTGCAGGCATGTCCAGGCTCGCCCGCCACAGGGCCGTGACGGATCTGTTGAAGCCGGAGCTCGACGCGGGACTGCATGCGCTCGCCATCGAGCCTGCCGCTCCCGGTGAAGCCACCCGCTGGTGAGCGAGGTCAGGCCTGCGGATCGGCCGTATCGATCGGGCGGATGCGCAGGCGCGTAATGCGGTTCTTCTCCCGCTTCAAGACGATGAAGCGCTTTCCGTAGAAGGTGAAGGCCTGACGTTCCTCGGGAATCGTCTTGGATTCGTGAATGACGAGGCCCGCCACCGTCGTCGCCTCCTCGTCCGGCAACTGCCAGTCCATGGCACGATTGAGATCTCGGATCGGCACGCCACCGTCGACCACAATCGAGCCGTCGCTGTCCTGACGCACGCCCTGGATCTCCAGGTCGTGTTCATCGGAGATATCGCCAACGATCTCTTCCAGAATGTCTTCGAGGGTCACGACACCCTGCACTTCGCCATACTCATCAACGACGACAGCAAAATGCGTCTTGCGTCGCAGAAAGGCGTTGAGCTGGTCCTTGAGATTGGTCGTATCGGGAACGAACCACGGCTTCTGGGCGATCTTGACGATGTCGATGTCCTGCGGCTCGACATTCGGCTCGGCCAGCGCCCGGATCAGGTCCTTGGCATGGATGACACCGATGATGTTGTCGGTCGCGCCGCGCCAGACCGGCATGCGTGTATACGGGCTTTCAAGAATATTGCGAATGGCCACCTCTGGCGGTTCGTCGGCATTGACGGCCCGCATGGCGGTCCGGTGAATCATGATGTCGGAAACCTCGAGCTCCCCGAGATCGAGAACGCCGCCCAGCCGGTCGCGGTCCGCTTTAACCACGGCCCCCTCACGATGCAGAAGCGCCACCGTGCCGCGCAGTTCCTCATGCGCCGACAACATGGATGCCTCACCGGAAATCGACACGCCGAACAGGCCGAGCATCTTGCGGACGATCCAGTTGACCACACTCGACAGGGGACCGACGATGGCGACGAACGGACGGACAAGCGGGGCGACAACGAGGGCGAAGCGCTCTGGCGCCGAAATCGCCCAGCTTTTCGGCAGGACTTCCGAGAAGATGACGAGCAGAACCGTCATCAGCAGCGTGGCAAACGCGACGCCGGAATCACCGAACAAACCGAGGAAAAGGCTGGTGGTGAGCGACGAGGCAAGGATGTTGACCAGGTTGTTGCCGATCAGCAGAGCGCCGATCAACCGGTCGCGCCGCTCGATCAGCCTGTTGACCACGCCGGCCCGGTCGTCTCCGTTGATCTCGATGCTGTGCATGCGCGCACGAGATGTCGCAGTCAGCGCCGTTTCGGATCCGGAGAAGAAGCCGGAACAGCAGATCAACAGAAAGATGGCGAGGATGGTGAGCCAGTATTCGGTGACACTGGCGAGGATTTGCTCGATCATGATGGACGCATCTCCTCAATGAAACGCTGAACTTCCGAGGCCGGCACGTCATCGGCGACGAAGGACTGGCCGAGACCGCGCGTAAGGATGAAGGTAAGCTTGCCAGATTTGACCTTCTTGTCCTGGGCAATCGCGTCCATCAGGACATCGGTCGGCGGCAGTTCGCCAGGAATCTGATCCATGCGGGTCGGCAGGCCGACGGCCTGCAGATGCGCCTCGACGCGATCCGCAAGATCGGGGCTTGCAAGGTTCATGCGAGCCGAGAAGCGATGCGCAAGCACCATGCCGATCGAGACCCCCTCGCCATGCACGAGGCGGCTGCTGTCATACTGGGTTGCTGCCTCCAGCGAGTGGCCGAATGTGTGGCCGAGATTGAGCAGCGCGCGGCGACCGTTTTCCCGCTCGTCTGCGGCGACCACATCAGCCTTTGCCTGACAGGAAACGGCAATGGCCTCTATGCGGGCGGCACCGCCGGCGAACACGCCCCGCCAATTCTTTTCCAGCCATTCGAAGAAGTCAGGCTTGTCGATCAAGCCATATTTTGCCACTTCCGCATAGCCTGCGCGGAACTCACGCTCTGACAGCGTGTCAAGCACATCGGTGTCGGCGAGCACCAGATCCGGCTGGTTGAAGATGCCGATTAGGTTCTTGCCCTGGCGGGCATTGATACCGGTCTTGCCGCCGACGGAACTGTCGACCTGCGACAGCAGGGATGTCGGGATCTGCACGAAGCGGACGCCACGACGCACGATCCCGGCGGCAAAGCCGGTGAGATCGCCGATGACGCCGCCGCCCAGTGCGATCACCGTGTCGTTGCGTTCGATACGCCCCTCGAGCAAGACGTCGCAGACCTTGGTGAGATAGTCGAAGCTCTTTGTCTTCTCGCCGGCGGGAAGCGTGACCGATACCGCCTCGATCCCGTCGGTCTGCAGGCTGTCCATCAGGCCGTCGAGATAGCGTGAGCCAACATTTTCATCCGTGACGATCGCCGCACGGCGCCCCTTGATGCGGGTCGAGATCTCGCCGCCGGCACGCGCCATGAGACCCGGCCCGATCAGGATATCATAGGATCGCTCGCCCAGCGGTACATGCACCAGGCGTTCCGATGTCTCGAGCTTCGTCATAACGTCTTGTCCTTGCCGATAAATTCGATCACCGAGGCCAAAACCTCGTTGGCGATGACTTCCTTGCGCACGTCGCGCGACTGGACGGTAATGTCTGCCAGCCCGTAGATGGGATAGCGCTTGTCCATCAGGTCCTTGAGCGTCTGCTTCGGGTTCTCGGTCTTCAGAAGCGGCCGATGATCCCGCTTGTTGACCCTTTCCCAGAGCACATCGAGTTCGGCACTGAGCCAGACCGAAAGGCCGCCACGCTCGATCTGCTTGCGGGTCTTCTCGTTGATGAAGGCGCCGCCGCCGGTCGAGACCACGCGGGGACCGGTTCTCAGCAGCCGTTTGATTACCCTCGTTTCCAGAGCACGAAACTCTTCCTCGCCATAGGCAGCGAAAAGTTCGGATATCGACATGCGCGAGACGCGCTCGATTTCCGTGTCGGTGTCGATAAAGGGCAGGCCGAGCTGCTGGGCGACGATACGGCCGATCGCCGACTTGCCAGCGCCCATCAGGCCCACGAGAACGAGATTTCGTTTGCCAAGCGCAGCCCTGGCGCGCTGACCCAGACTGGGAGCAAGGTTGAGGATCGTTTCGGTCATCGGCCTGTTCACGACTGTTTCATGACCTATTGACATATAGGAGGCTAGCGTCAAGCCATGGCGGCATTTCCACGCGACCTGTCCCGGCCTTGGTAAACTTTATAAGCCGACCTATCTATTACAACGACCGACCGAGGACTGACCATGCCCACACTGTTTCGCTTCCTGTTTGTCTGCGGGACCCTCGTCGGCCTTGCCTATGTGACCATGTGGTCCTTTGCGGTCTTCGTCGAGCCGAGGGAGCGGGACGTGACGGTGCGCATCCCGTCCGAACGGATCAACCCGGTCGAGCAGTAGCAGGAGCAACGACATGGCGGATCTGAGCAACGCGCGCGTCGAAGCCTTTCTCGAGATGCTGAGCGCCGAGCGCGGGGCAGCCGAAAATACGCTGATCTCCTACCAGCGCGACCTCGACGATCTCTCCGACTTTCTCTCAGGGCGCAAGGTGAGCCTCGGCGGGGCGACGCGAGAAGACCTGACCGCCTATCTCTCCGATCTGTCCCGACGCGGCTTCCAGCCGACATCCCAGGCAAGGCGGCTCTCCGCCATGAGGCAGTTCTACAAGTTTCTCTACGCCGAGGGTCTGCGCGGCGATGATCCGACCGCGATCCTCGACGCCCCGAAGAAGGCGCGCTCTCTGCCCAAGGTGCTGACTGTCGAGGATGTCACGGGGCTTCTATCGCTTGCCGAGCAGGAAGCAAACCTCGAAGGGGCGGACCAGCCGGCGCGGATACGGCGACTGGCGCTGATCGAACTTCTCTATGCGACCGGCATGCGCGTGAGCGAACTCGTCTCACTGCCAGTGAAGGTGCTGACGCAGGAGGGCCGTTTCCTGCTGGTGCGCGGCAAGGGCAACAAGGAACGGCTGGTGCCTCTGTCGCGCACGGCGATAGAGGCATTGGCCCGATATGGCAAAATACGGGGGGCGGACCCCGCCTATGTCGAGAGCCCCTATCTCTTTCCGGCGGCCAGCAAGGAAGGTCACCTCCCTCGCCAGGTCTTCGCCCGCGAACTGAAGGATCTTGCCGCCAGAGCTGGATTGTCCCTCAATGCCGTTTCTCCGCATGTGCTTAGACATGCCTTTGCCAGCCACTTGCTCGGCAATGGCGCGGACCTGCGCGCGGTGCAGGAACTGCTTGGCCACAGCGACATTTCCACCACGCAAATCTACACGCATGTGCTGGACGAGCGGCTGCAGCAACTGGTGCACACGCATCACCCCCTTGCAAAACAGGCCAAAAACCCCGATTAGAGCCGGCAAAGCCGGTTCCTGCGGGCGGCGAGCGCCAGGAACGAACGATCGGAACTGAGTTCATGCACAATTATCTAGACTTCGAAAAGCCCATCTCCGACCTCGAGGCCAAGATCCGCGAACTGAAGAAGCTTGCGGAAGAGGACGAGAGCATCGACACCTCGGAAGAGATCAGCCGGCTGGAAAGCCGCGTCGACGAGGCGATGGTGGAGATCTATTCGAAGCTCAACGCCTGGCAGAAGACGCAGGTCGCGCGCCATCCGCAGCGTCCGCATTTCGTCGATTACGCCGAAGCGCTGTTCACCGAGTTCACGCCGCTCGCCGGCGATCGCAAGTTTGCCGAGGACGCCGCCATCCAGGCTGGCCTCGCCCGCTTCCGCGGCCAGCCGGTTGCCGTGATCGGCCAGGAAAAGGGCAACGACACCAAGTCGCGCATCAAGCACAACTTTGGCAGCCCCCGGCCGGAAGGCTATCGCAAGGCGATCCGCGTGATGGAAATGGCCGATCGCTTCGGTCTGCCTGTCATTACATTGATCGACACGGCGGGCGCCTATCCGGGCGTTGGCGCAGAAGAACGCGGTCAGGCGGAAGCGATTGCCCGCTCCACCGAGATGTGCCTTTCACTGAAGGTGCCGATGGTATCCGTGGTCATCGGCGAAGGCGGCTCAGGTGGCGCAATCGCGATCGCTACCGGCAACCGCGTCTTCATGCTCGAGCACGCGATCTATTCCGTCATCTCTCCGGAAGGCGCGGCATCGATCCTCTGGCGCGACTCGACCCGCGCCAAGGAAGCGGCGACCAACATGAAGATCACGGCGGAAGACCTCAAGGGTCTCGGCATCATCGACGCCATCATTCCAGAGCCGGTCGGCGGCGCCCACCGCGCTCCGGACCGGGTAATCGGCATGACCGGCGACGTCATCGCCAGCGCACTGGCCGAATTGACGCCGCTTTCGGGCGATCAGCTGCGTGCCGACCGCCGCCAGAAATTCCTCGATATTGGTCGCAACCTCTGAGTCTTCCGTCGCCAGGTGCGGCAATTTGCCATCACTCCGCCGCTTTGCAGGACTAGCGGCAGCAGAAGAGTGGCGAAACCGGCGCTCATTGGTTTATAATTTGTGAAGAAAGCAGTTCTAGAATAGGCGGACCGGCTCATTGCGAGCCACCACTTCGATCCTGGAGAGAGCGTTTGCGCATGCGCTTGACATCGACGGCCCTGGTTCTGCTTTTCGCCGCCGCCCTGGCAGGCTGCAATGACACGTTGGAGAGTGCTGCCTACGATACGCCGCGGGTTGCCAACAAGGTCGCCCAGCCGCTGCCCGCCCGCCTGATTGCCGAAATTCAGAAGAAGGGCATGGATCGCAACTCGCCGATCATGATCCGCATCTTCAAGGAAGAGGGCAAGCTCGAGGTCTGGAAGGCAAAGACCAACAACCGCTTCGACAAGGTTGTGGAATACGACATCTGTGCCTGGTCCGGCCGTCTCGGTCCGAAGGTGAAGGAAGGCGATCGGCAGGCGCCGGAAGGCTTCTACCCGCTGACGCCTTATCACCTGAACCCGAATTCGAAGTACTTCCTCGCGATCAACACGGGCTTCCCCAACCAGTTCGACCGGGCCAATGGCCGAACCGGCACCCATTTGATGATCCACGGCGCCTGCTCGTCCTCGGGTTGCTATTCAATGACCGACGCGCAGATGCTGGAGATCTACGCTTTCGCGCGTGATGCCTTCAAGGGCGGACAGCAGGCAATCCAGCTGCAGGCCTTTCCATTCCGCATGACCGCGGAAAACATGGCCCGTCATCGCCATAGCCCGCACTACGATTTCTGGAAGATGCTGAAGGTCGGCTATGACCACTTCGAGGTGACCAAGCGTCCGCCCGAGGTAAACGTCTGCGAAAAGAAATATGTCTTCAATCAGTCGGCGCCGGAAGGGTCGAGCTTCAATCCCCAGGGCACCTGCCCCGCGATGAGCACGCCTCCGGCCCTGTCCGTGGCCCTGAACGGCTATAACGAGGCCTACGACGCCGCCTATGCCAAGGCCCTGAAGAAATACGACGGCAAGATCTGGTACGATCCGACCGAGGCCGAGCGCAAGGCGCTGGTCGCAGACCTGCGCAGATCGCGCTCGCATGATCTGGCTTTTGCACCCACGGGTTCCGCGCTGAAGGCCGGACGCTTGATGAATATCGACGACGCAGGCCCGGCAACGCCCCCGGCTGCCAACGGCACGGCAGCTGTCAATCAGATGGCGACCAATCCGAATGGCGACCCCCAGGTGCAGGCGGCACAGACACCCGAGGCCACGGGCGGCCCGGCGATGACTGCGATCCCCGTGCCCCAGCCCAATCCGCTTGCGCCGCCGCCTCAGACGGCGGAAGTCGCACCGGGCCCCACGCCCAAGAAGCCTTTCTGGAAGCTCTGGTAAGGGCATGGCCGAGACAGCGGTCTACGACCTGAGGGGGCTGAAATGCCCCCTTCCCGTTTTGAAGACGCGACGCCGCATGGCCGATCTGAAACCGGGCGACGAATTGATCGTCGAAACGTCCGATCCGCTTGCCGGTATAGACATTCCGCATTTCTGCACCGAAGACGGTCACGAACTCATCGCGCAGGAGCGCCATGAGGCGGGGCATCGCTTCCACATTCGGAAGGGCGGCGGACTGTCGGCCTAGAAGGTGAAGCCTGGGATGGACAGAGGATTATCCATCATGGCTGCGCGGTCCGGTCGATCGACGGCAAGCTTGCCTGTAAACGCGCCGAACAGATCCCGCACATAGTCTTCCGACAGATCCCGGGTGATCAGCACCAGTCGGGTCTTGCGGTCCGACCCCTCCGGCCAGGCCGGAAGGCGCACCGGTGGATGAAAGATCGACTGCACTCCATGCAGCACCAGCGGCTTCTCCGGTCGATCGGTCAGTGCCACGATGGCTTTCACCCTGAGCAGTTTTTCGCCATGCGTGGAGCGCAGGAGATCGATGAACATGTTGATCGCCATCGGGTCGATCGGCTCATCATGCAGGATCGAATAGGACCGGATCGCGGTGCCATGGCGGTTTACGTCATGGCCGTGATGATGATGATGATGGTGATGGTCATGGCTGTGCTCATGGCCATGGCCGTGCCCGTGATGCTCATGATCGTGGTGATGATGGTGGTCATCAGCCGTTGCCATCTCGTCCTTCAGCCAGCGGTCGACATCGGCGATCTTGGTGGTGGGATCGTAGAGACCGTTCACCAACATAGCAGCCGAGCCTGCGTCCTCCGCATCGCCGTCGGTGATCGGAGCCCGGGGATTGAGGCTTCGTAGGCGTTGCGTCAGCGTTGTAATCGCGTGGTCATCGGCAAGCGTCTTCTTGGTCAGGATCAACCGGTCGGCCACCGCCACCTGCTTGTAGGCTTCGGGATAGGTGTCGATGGTGGAGAGACCATTGACCGCGTCGACAACGGTGACGACACCATCGAGATCGAAATGCTGCGCGACCGCTGGATGGCCCATCACGGACTGCATGACGGGAGCAGGATCCGCGAGCCCCGTCGTCTCGATGACGACTCGCGACAGCGGCTTGATCTTCCCGGTCTGCATTCCGTCAATCAATTCCGCCAGCGTATCCACGAGTTCGCCCCGCACGGTGCAGCAAAGGCAGCCATCGGAGAGCTCGACCACGGCATCGTTGGAGGCTTCGACCAGAAGGTGATCGATCCCCACCTCGCCGAACTCATTGATGATGACGGCCGCATCCTTCATGCCCGGATCCTTGAGGAGCCGGTTGAGCAGCGTCGATTTGCCCGCCCCCAGGAAGCCGGTGAGGATAGAAACGGGAATGCGGGACTGGTTCATGGAACAACTCAGAATGTCGGACGCGGCTTGGGGATCGGCACATTGGCGATCTCGCCCGGACCGGCACCCTTCTTGGTTTCGACCGGCTCGCTGCCGGGGATCAGCCCTGCATAGCTCATTGCAGGCGGTCTGCCCATCTCGCGAATATAGGGTGACAGGAGCTTCATGCGACCGGCCTCGTCCCGACCTTCGCTGCGTATCTGGCGCGCCTGCGGATTGCAGATCTCCGCGCTGATATCCGTGACCTGGTCCTGTCCCTCGCCGTAAGGGGCCAGCTGATCCAGCCGGTTGCCGGCGACCGTTGTCGTCAGTCCCTTCTGCAGAAGATCGGCGGAAAGATCAGCACGCGCGCCAAGGCTGTCGGCTCCGAGCACGACGGAAATGACGGTGCGACCATTGCGGGTGGCGGAGGAGACCTGGTTGAAGCCGGAAGCACAGACATAACCGGTCTTCATTCCATCGGCGCCGGGGAAACGCCCGACCAGCAGATTGTAGTTCGGATAGTCCTTTTTGCCTGTCGTCACCCCTTCCAGGGCGAAGTAACCTGCATATTCCGGGAATTCTCGCCTGATGGCCGTGGCAAGCACCGCCATGTCGCGGGCAGTCGTATACTGGCCCTTGCCCGGCAGCCCGTTTGGATTGACGAAGCGCGTCGAGGTCATGCCGAGCCGCTGCGCCTCCTGGTTCATCCGCTGGACGAAGGCGGCTTCGCTGCCGCTTACCGTTTCCCCGATCGCCACCGCGACGTCATTGGCGGACTTGATGATCAAGAGTTTCAGCGCACTGTCGAGGGTCAGCTTCGAGCCCGGCTTGAAATACATCTTGCTGGCCGGCTGATCCGCGGCATGCTTGCTCATCACGACCACGGTGTCGGGCGACAGCTCGCCTGAACGCATCAGACGGAACGTGGTATAGGCCGTCATCAGCTTGGTCAGCGATGCCGGATACCATTTGCGGAAGGCTTCCTGATGCGCGATCACCCGACCGCTTCCGACATCGACGAGTATCATGGGATTGGCTGCGGCAACACCCGGCAGAACCAGTGCCACCAGCGAGACGGCAACCGCCAGTCGGCGGACGGTTCCGGTGGAAGACAACATGCGGGGACGTTTCGTAAACACGACTTCGATCCTCTTGTTCGGCTGATGGCTCGCCAAAGCATGACGAGATCTTGTGAGGGAAGGAATGGCAAAGCCCATTGAATACGTCAATTGAAAGGCGCACATTCCTGGCCGACAATCACGTGATGCGAACTCTGCGTGATCAGGACTGAACCCAGGACGAAAGAATGCCTATTCTGAACCGAGCTTCCGAACTCCAGTCGGAGGCTACCGAATGGCGCCACCATCTGCATGCCAATCCGGAAATCCTCTACGACGTCGAAAACACCGCAGCCTTTGTCGAGGCGCGCCTGCGGGAGTTTGGCGTGGACGAAATCGTGACCGGCCTCGGTCGCACCGGCGTGGTCGGGATCATCGAAGGATCGGGCGGCAAGGGCCGAACCATTGGGCTTAGGGCCGACATGGACGCGTTGCCCCTCGACGAAATCTCCGGCAAGCCCTGGGCCTCGACCATTCCGGGGCGCATGCATGCCTGCGGCCATGACGGACACACGGCCATGCTGTTGGGCGCGGCCAAATACCTTGCCGAAACCCGCAACTTCACAGGCCGCGTGGCAGTGATCTTTCAGCCGGCCGAGGAAGGCGGGCGCGGCGCGCTCGCCATGGTTGAGGACGGGTTGATGGAGCGCTTCGGCATCGAAGAGATCTACGGCATGCACAACATGCCGGGCAAGCCGGTCGGAACTTTCGCAATCCGCAAGGGTGGCATCATGGCAGCACCCGACAAGTTCTCGCTCAAACTGACCGGCCTCGGCGGCCACGCCGCCGAACCGCACAACACGGCTGATACGATCGTGATCGGGGCGCAAATTGTCGGTGCGCTTCAGACCATCGCCGCCCGCAACGCCAATCCGCTGCGCTCGGTTGTCGTGTCTGTCACGCAATTCCACGCCGGGACAACGCACAACATCATTCCGGAGGAGGCCTTCATTTCGGGCACGGTGCGCTCGCTCGACGAAGGCGTGCGCGATCTGGCGGAGCGGCGCATCGGCGAGATCGCTGCCGGCATCGCCTCTGCCCATGGCGCAAGGATCGAATACGAGTTTGAGCGCGCCTGCCCGGTGACCGTCAACCATCCCGCCGAGACCGGTTACGCCGCGCGCGCAGCCATCGACGTGGTGGGAGCAGACAATGTCGACACGGATGTGGATCCGAGCATGGCCGGCGAGGACTTTGCGTTCATGCTGCAGTCTCGGCCCGGCGCCTACATCCTGATCGGCAATGGCGCCACCCCTGGGCTGCATAATCCGGCTTATGACTTTAACGACGAGGCGATCGCCGCAGGCATTTCTTACTGGGTGCGTCTGGCCGAGCAACGGCTGCCGCGCTGACGTGACCCATGCCGCGCAAAACCGCTTGGCTTGAAGGCCACGCTTTTGTATGGAGGAGAAAGTGGTCCCGTAGCTCAGCAGGATAGAGCATCAGATTCCTAATCTGAGGGTCACGCGTTCGAATCGCGTCGGGATCACCATTCCTTGTCCGCCAAAATATCCCCCTTGTGAATCTAGGGTTGCGCTCGAACCGTTATACTGCACAATGGTTCCATGCCACGCCGACGGGTGCTTACTCTTTTTTATCGTCGGCCTCGAACGGAGGGAATGCTATGGCATCGAGGCCCCCCGGCAAGAAACCTGAAGAACATGCGATCGTTGAACGCGCCGTGAAGCGCCTTTACGGCCCAAGGCAAACGGACGGGCATTTGAAGGAAAACGCGGCTCAGTTCGTGGCCTATCTGGTTAACAATGGCATTCGCGATGAAGACGAACTGGTCGAGCTTGCCAAAATTGCAAATGGCAAGCGCTATGATCCGAGCAATGGCAGCTTCCTTTAAGCCATCCGATGCCCGGACATTCTACTGACGCCCGCCGAATGGACGGGTGTCTGCATTTTCATCCTTGCGATAGAGTTCGCGCGTGGCCGCATCGCTGTTGAGGCGTTCGCGGCTGCTCAACCGACGCTGGCGCATGATAGCGTAAAAGATGGCGCCGCCGAGAAGAAGCGGCCCGAGCATGACAACGGCAAGCCAGAAGTAATCGATCATGATGTGCCCTTTCATAGCTGACCCCTGAGGGTGTCAGAAGGGCAACACGACGGCGGGAAAAAGGTTCCGATCCGGTCAGGAGCCGGTGTCCGCCTCCGCCCGCCTGGCGTCGATCGCCGCCTGAAGCTCTTCAGCGAGCTGAAGCAGATGCGGTGGCACTTCCTCGCGCCGCATCTCTGCCATCAGGATATCGAGCTTGTCTCGCACGATGCCACCGGTACGGTCGCGGCGCGCCTCCATGGATGTGGGCTTCGTTATTTCCATTCGGGCCTCCGACTTCCAGCATCATGCGAACCATCGTGATGTTTCGCTTCTAACTGTCGATACGACAATTGGTTTGCCTTAGATCTCCAGAAAATTTGTCTGACGCTGCAATGCACTTCAGTTCAGCGTCTCTTCAAGCTCTGGAAAGGCGGCGATCAGAGCATCTTGATCGGCATAGTCAAGAGTAGGAGCCTGTAACAAGACGCTGATACTGCTGGAGACATCCACTGCCCCGTCATGCTCCATTTCGACCCTCTCGCCGGAGGCGAGAACCAGGGTTGCTCTGGACGAGAAGCCCTGCCGGATCAGCCAGTCGCGCGGCACCTGCATTTCCACTGTCGCCTCGAAGCGCGGCCCCTGGCGCTGCACGGCCACGTGGTAGGTGACAGGGGAGAGCCGCTCACCAATCAGCAATTGGCCCTGGCCATCGACGTTCTGCAGGTGGGTCATGATGTGTCTTTCTTTAATCTGGCGTGACTTTGGCAAGTAACCCGCCATGCTCCGCGGGGTTCCATCCCAAAAAGCGGCATGACAGCGGGAACCACAGACCCAGGAGGACGTTCCTTTCACGGGCTCACACGGGGAAAGAGCGAGAGACACCGATGAGCAGCGCAAGTCAGACAACCGATCACGATGAGATACGCAAGTGGGTTGAGGAGCGTCAGGGTACGCCGTCCCGCGTGAGGGAGAGTGGCGAGGGTGGAATTTTACGAATTGATTTCGGCGAGCCGGAGGAAGCGCTCGAGCCAATCGAGTGGGAGGAATTCTTCCAGATCTTCGAAAAAAGTGACCTGGCGTTCTTGCACCAGGACAAGACGGCCGATGGAAAACTCAGTCGGTTCAGCAAGTTCGTAAGCCGAAGCTGACTTTGCCACCCGGTCTTGATCGACCGTTCACATTTTCGGGAACCAAGCCGAGGGATGCGCGTTCTCGCGTCATCGTGCCTGGTACCATAGACATCGGAGGATGGCGACCTTGACGACCCGTAAAGCCGAGCTTGCCGCACAATCTGAAGTAGTCGCGTTGATCCCGGCATTGCGTGCCTTTGCGCGGACTTTCTGCCAGAGACCGGAAGAAGCAGACGATCTCGTCCAGGAAACTTTAACCAAGGCTCTCGCGAACCTGGACAAGTTTGAGCCTGGAACCCGCCTGAAGTCATGGCTCTTCACCATCATGCGCAACACCTTTTGCACCCGTTTCAAGAAGAGCAGCCGCGAAACGGTCGGCCTTCCCGATGCCATCACGGCTCGACTTACGACCGAGGCGAGCCAGGAATGGACGGTTCAGGCGGACGAGGTTCGCCGCGCGCTGAACCGCCTGCCCGAACATCACCGGGAGATGCTGGTGCTCATTGTCATGCTCGGCGAACGTTATGAGGATGCCGCAGAGATCTGTGGCTGTGCCGTCGGCACCGTGAAGAGCCGGCTGAGCCGAGCCCGCCAGCAACTTCGCCGGGAACTTGGCGAAATGGGCACGGACAGTCCTGTCGGATGACGCGAACCGCGGATGACGACCTCCCAGCGACCGGACAGCCGCCTTCTGCAGAGGATCAAGCCGAGCTTTCGGAGATAGGCCTGGTCTACGGGACCGATGCCGCCCCGGGTATCCATCGCCGCCGCAGGGGCAAGGGATTTTCCTACCACCTGGCCGACGGAACGACCATTGCGGCTCCCGAAGTCCTTGCGCGTATCCGCAAGCTCGCATTGCCGCCAGCCTATGAACGGGTCTGGATCAGCACCGACCCTCGCAGCCACCTCCAGGCCACGGGTTATGACGCACGCGGCCGCAAGCAATACCGCTACCACGCCGACTGGGCCGCATGGCGCAGCGAGCGAAAGTTCGACGATCTGATCGGCTTCGGCGAGGCCCTGCCGACCATTCGCCGTCGCATCGCGCGTGATCTCGCCGAACATGCTGACGAAAGCTACTTCCTGCTCTCGGCCCTGATCAGCCTCCTCGACGTCACCTACATGCGTGTCGGCAACAGAACCTATGCCGAGGAGAACCGCACCTATGGTGCGACGACCCTGCAGAAGCGCCACCTCACCTTCGAGCCTGATGGCATTCGGCTGAGCTTCGTTGCCAAAGGCGGCAAGCGGGTGCGCCGTAAGCTGCGCCATCCGCGGCTGCAGAGGATCCTTGAGGAGATCGCAGATCTGCCGGGCCGCGACCTTTTTTCCTGGCGCGACAAGCAGGGCCAACTGCACCGCGTCGATTCCGGGCGGCTCAACACCTATCTCGCGGAAATCACCCGAATGAAGCTTTCGGCCAAGACCTTCCGCACCTGGGGCGGCAGTGTTGCCGCCTTCGGGGAGGCCTGGCGCCGGATGGAAGAGGGAGAACGACCGACGATCCGCCAGATGTGTCAGGTGGCTTCGGACCGGTTGCACAACACGCCGACCATCTGCCGCACCAGCTATGTGCATCCCGCGATTCTCGGACTGGCGGACAAGGCAACGGATCTGGAGAGGGTGCGTGCGGCCATCCTGGAGACGCCCGCGCGGCAATTGCTGCGGGCCGACGAGAACCGGCTGATGGCATTTCTGCAGGCAGCGCCCGCATTCCCCAAGACGGAAGCCTGATCCAGTACGGCAGACGCAAAGAAGGGGCCGGCGGAACCGACCCCCTTATTGTAGCGGCCTGCGGCAATAGCTCAGGCAGCCTGCTTCTGGGCAGCGGCGTTAACCGCCTTCTCGGCGAGCTTGGTCAAGGCTTCGTCGGTCTTGGATTCCTCCGACAGCGTCTCGTCGAGAAGCTTCACCGCATCCTTGTAGCCGAGCTGCTGAGCCCACGCGCGCAGGGTGCCGTATCGGCTGATCTCATAATGCTCAACGGCCTGAGCAGCGGCCAGAAGGCCGGCATCCAGAGCGGGCGAACCCTTGAACTCTTCCATGATCTCCTCGCCTTCCTCAACGATGCCGTCGATGGCGGGGCAGGTCTTGGCACGCGGACGCTTGCCAATGATTTCGAAGACCTGCTGCAGACGTTCCACCTGGCCTTCTGTTTCTTCCTTGTGCTGGAGGAATGCTGCCTTCAGCTTTTCATCCTGTGCGCCGCGCGCCATCTTCGGCAGGGCCTTCAGGATCTTCCGTTCGGCGTAGTAGATGTCCTTGAGGGTCTCGTGAAAGAGCTCTTCGAGTGTCTTGGTGGCCATGTCGGTATCTCCTCGGTTATCGGTTATGGCGAGAGAAGAACCGGTCCGGTGGCGCTTTGTTCCGGACGGTTTTTCCTCTCATGGTCGGAACGATCCTCGGCTGGGGATGGTTAGTTTCCAAGGTGGCGCAGCGCGCCGCCCTCCCCAATCCAAAGGAGGAAACGATGGTCAATCGCAACGACAACTGGGATGCCGACTACGGCCGCAACCGCAATGCACGCCGTGGCCCCAGCGGGGATTACGGCCCCGGCGAAAGCGGCTTTGTGCGCGGTTACGGCGAAAATCGGCCTGATGCCGACCGCTATGACGCAGGACGGCAGCGCGAGTTCGGCATGGATGGCGGTTATGGCGCCAGTGGGTCGCGCTATCCACGCATGGGGCGATCCGACTGGACCACCGACGATCTTGGTTACGCCGGCGACCTGAGCGATCGTGGCTACGGTGATGACACCCGTGGCTATGCCCGCGGCGCCGGGCGCGGCTACTACCCTTCGGACAACCCCTCCTATCGCGGCGGCTACGGCCGAACGAACCGCGACTATGACGACGACCGTGGATTTGTGGATCGCGCGTCAGACGAGGTGGCATCGTGGTTTGGCGACGAGGAAGCCGCTCGTCGCCGCGAGATGGACAGCCATCGTGGCAAGGGTCCCAAGGGTTACCGCCGGTCGGACGCCCGCATTCTGGAAGACGTCAACGACCGTCTGGCCGATGATCCGGCCGTGGACGCCTCTGATATCGAGGTGACGGTCAAGGACGCGGAGGTCACCCTGACCGGCCATGTGACCGACCGTTGGGAAAAGCGCCGTGCCGAGGATTGCGCAGAACGCGTGAGCGGTGTCGCCCATGTGCAGAACAACCTGCGCATCCGGATTTCCGGCGAGGGCAGCGTGATGACGCAGGCCTGACGGTCATAGCTCAGCCGCGAAGGGCACGCAGGGCGTTGAGGATGACGGCGACGTCGATCACCTCCTGCAGAAGAGCACCCTGAACCGGCGTCAGATGACCGAAGGCGGCGAGCAGCATGGCGCCGCCTGACAAGACCAGCCCGGCAACAGCGCTTTGTCGGGCGATAGTGCGAGAACGCCTCGCAATGCCGCAAGCCAGGGGCAGCCTTCCCAAATCATCCGCCAGCAAGACGACATCGGCCGCTTCGGACGAGGCCGCAGATCCCCGCGCGCCGATAGCGACGCCGACATCGGCAAGTGCCAGCGCTGGAGCATCATTGACGCCGTCGCCGACCATCATGACGACACCAGCGTCGCGTTCGCGGCGAATGAGTTCCACCTTGCCCTCAGGCGTGAGATCGCCGGCGACAGCGTCGAGACCAAGAGTTGCAGATGCCTTTTTCGCCACATCCGTCCGGTCACCGGAGGCCATGACGATCCGGCCTACCCCGCCGGCCCTGAAGGCGGAGATCGCGTCACCGGCATCCGGCCGGAGCGGATCTGAAAGCAGGATCAGCCCGGCCGCCCGCCCATCAATTCCGACCGCGACCACAGCCGTGCCGGTATCGACCCCGGTCCGGGTAAACGCCTCACCATCCGACATCTGCGAAAGCACATAGCGACTGCCACCAAGCACGACGCGGCGGCCGCCGACCAGTCCCGATAGTCCGCGGCCAGCTTCCTCCACCACCTCCTGCGGCAGGGTCAGACCCAGATCCCGGGCGCTCGCCGCGCGCACAAGCGCTTCCGCCGCCACATGGCCTGAGGCTTGGTCAAGCGAGGCGGCAAGGATCAGCACCTGATCGGCAGTGAAGTCGGCTTCCGGCCTGACATCGCTCACCTCGGGGCGCGCGGAAGTGACTGTGCCCGTCTTGTCGACCACGACGGTGGTCACCGCCGCGAGCGCCTCCAGGGCACCAGCGGTCTTGACGAGCACACTATGGGAGGCAGCCCGCGACATGCCGGCAATGACCGCCACCGGCACAGCGAGGATCAGCGGACAGGGCGTTGCAACGACAAGCACCGCAAGTGCCCGGGTCGCCTCGCCGCTCCACCACCAGGCGCCAACGGCGAGCAACAGTGTGATGCCGAGAAAGACCAGCGCGTATCGATCAGCGAGCCGCGCCATGGGCGCCCGGCTCGCCTGTGCCTGTTCGACAAGGCGGACGATGCCGGCATAGGTGCTCTCCCTCGATTCCCGCAGCACCAGAAGGTCGAAGGCATCGCCTAGCACGGTCGCGCCGCTTGGGACCTCCGCACCGAGACTGACCGGCACAGGTAACGATTCGCCCGTCAGCGCCGACAGGTCGAGCACCCCGGAGCGCGCGAGCAGGCGGCCATCGACGGGTACGACTTCGCCTTTGCGCAGGAGGATCCGATCATGCGGCTTGAGCGCCTCGATCGGCACGCTTTCGAGCGTCTCTTCGCGATAACGCATGGCCGTTCGGGAGACGCGGCCGAGCAGCGCCGTCATGTCACGTCGGGCACGGCCCTCGGCGAAGCTTTCGAGCAACTGCCCGCCGGCATACATGACGGCGACGATGGCCGCGGCAAGGTTTTCCCCGAGGGCGAGACCGACGCCGATCGACAGGGCAGCAATTGCATCGACCCCCATGCGACCGTTGAGCAAGGCTTTCAGGATGTCGATGACGAGTACGACCAACACGGCGGTAGCGCCGACGAACCAGGCCTGAGCGGCGACATCGGCATTTGCGGTAAAATAGAGAATCCCACCGCCGAGGAGACAGAGAAGGGCCAATCCCGCGAGCAGGACAGGCAGGCTCTCACGCAATCGTGTCGGCTGCAGAAAGTCCCGCATCGTCACATTCCCAAAGGCGCCGGCGACAGGTCGAAACTGACCTCTCTTGCTGCTCTTCCCTTTCCCTTGTAGAGCCTTCTGAGCATGAAGCAATCGGACGTAAGCAGCATGATCGACAGTGCCCGGCCCCGCCGCCTTTCAGTCCTCGGCTCCACCGGCTCGATCGGCGTCAACACGCTCGATGTCATCGCGCAGCTTGGTGGCCGCGACAGCTTCGAGGTCATGGCGCTGACGGGCAACGGTAATCTCGACCTGCTTGCCGAACAGGCCCGCCGCACGGGGGCAAAGCTCGCCGTCACCGCCGACGAAAGCCAGTACATGGCGCTCAAGGACCTGCTGGCGGGCACCGGCACGGATGTCGCGGCCGGCGCAAGCGGGCTTGAGGAAGCCGCCGACATGGATGCCGGCTGGGTGATGGCCGCCATCGTCGGCACCGCAGGCCTCGCACCCACCCTGAAGGCTGCCGCACGCGGCGCCGATATCGCGCTTGCCAACAAGGAATGCCTCGTCTCCGCCGGCCACCTCTTCGTCGAGGCTGTGAAAAAGGGCGGCGGACGGCTGATCCCGGTCGACAGCGAGCATTCCGCGATCTTCCAGTGTCTTGAAGCCGACCAGCGTCACGCGCTGGAGCGGATCGTGTTGACCGCGTCTGGCGGCCCCTTCCGCACCCATAGCCGCGAGCAAATGGCCAATGTGACGGTGCAGACGGCACGAACCCATCCCAACTGGTCGATGGGCCTGAAGATATCCGTCGGCAGCGCCTCGATGTTCAACAAGGCGCTGGAGATGATCGAGGCCAAGCACCTCTTCGATGTGGCACCGCACCAGATCGAGGTCGTCGTGCATCCCCAGTCGATCATTCATTCCATGGTCGGCTACACCGACGGCTCCGTCATCGCCCAGCTCGGCGTGCCGGATATGCGCACCGCCATCGGTTATGCCCTGACCTATCCAAAGCGCCCGGCGCTCAATGTCGACCGGCTCGATTTTGCCAAGCTTGCTCGGCTCGATTTCGAGGCCCCGGACGAGACGCGCTTCCCGGCCCTGCGGCTCGCCCGCACCGCGCTCGAACGCGGCGGATTGCAGGGCGCAATCCTCAACGCCGCCGAAGAAACCGCCTTCAACGCCTTTGTCGAGGACAAGATCCGTTTCCTCGACATGGCCGAGGTGGTGGAGACGGTGATGGACGCGATGGTCGAAGGCGTGCCAGCGGATACAATTGCCGACGTCTACGCAGCGGACAAGGAAGCCCGCCGCAAGGCGGCTGAGGTCATCGCAGCCCGGTAAGTTCCGGCCTACCGATCATACACCGCGGCGCGCAGCATTTCCGGATAGGCTCCATTGCAGCCTTCCAGCGCGTTGTTGGTCAGACTGACAACGGAGAGCCGCTCGGCGGGATCGATGAACCAGGTATTCCCATAGACGCCACCCCACTGGATCGCCCCCTTTGGCAGGGCAGTCATCGCCGCGACGGGATCCGTGACCAGGCCGCCGACAAATGTAAAACGATAGCCGGGCTCGCCCTCGATTTCGCCGATCTGATTGGAGAGCGCCGCTTGCGCCATGTCTGGCGAGAGCAAGTTGCCGCCCCCCATCCGCAGCATTTCCAGGAGCTTCATGACGTCATGTGCCGTGCCGGCCATGCCAGCGCCACCGGACTGGAAAGCCTTCGGATTGAAGATGCGGCCCGGCGAAAACACGGTCCGCCAATTCTCCTCGTCGCCGCTGACCCAGGGGTCCGGCATGCGCTCCGGGCGACCGGGAGCATCGGCATAGGCGACGGCAAGCCGGGCAGGATCGGTCACGTGAAAGCGGGCATCGGCCATGCCAAGCGGGCCGACGACGTGCTGGACGACGGCCTCCTCCAGCGTACCCCCATGGACGGCGGCAAGCACCCCGCCGAGGATATCGGTGGCAAACGAGTAGCCCCAGCGGCTACCCGGCGCAAAAGCAAGCGGGATGGCATTGTGGCGGATGAAATTGTCTTCGAGGCTGAGATCCGTATTGCCGAGGCCGAGCGTCATGCGATGCACCTCGGGCAGGAGCTCCAGTGCCGGATCATAAAGCAGGCCGGATGTGTGGGTGAGGAGATGGCGGATGGTGATCGCGCCTTCGCGACCATCAGGCGCCTTCGGCCGGAACCAGGGCAGATAATCCGAAACGCGATCGTTGAGCCTGAGCAGCCCTTTCTCGATCATGGCGAGCGCGGTGACTGCAACGATCGGCTTGGTGACGGAGGCGTAGCGGAAGATCGTATCGAGATGGACAGGTACGCCGGCTTCGCGATCGGCAAATCCCGCAGCCTTTGCAAGGATCGACTCACCGTCCTGATAGACGAGCACCACGGCACCCGTAATGCGTTCTTCCTCGATCACCCTGTCGACCAGGGTATTCACGCGTGTGGCAATGTTCACGTTCTTAAAACCTCCCAAAGAAAAATGCGGGCTCCGCTTCCGGAACCCGCATCTTTATGAAGGTCTGCTATGGGTCGATCAAGCCACCGCGCGAGCCAGCGCGCAGCGCGACCAGAGCTGATGCAGCGAACCGACGAGATGCTCGAGATCGGCATCGGTGTGCAGAGGCGTCGGGGTGATGCGCAGCCTCTCGGTCTTTTTCGGGACCGTCGGGTAGTTGATCGGCTGCACATAGATGGAACAGTTGTCGAGCAAGAGGTCGGAGATCCACTTGCACTTGGCAGCATCGCCGACCATGACCGGCACGATGTGGCTCGGGTTCGGCATATGCGGAATGCCGGCCTTGTCGAGCATGGAACGGAGACGACGCACGCGCTCCTGATGGGCGAAACGCTCGACCTGGCTGGTCTTCAGATGGCGGATCGAGGCAACGGCACCTGCGGCAAGCGCCGGCGGCAGCGCCGTCGTGAAGATGAAGCCCGAAGCAAAGGAGCGGACGAAGTCGCAGAGTGCTGTCGACGCGGCGATATAGCCGCCCATGACGCCAAAGGCCTTGCCGAGCGTGCCTTCGATGATCGTCAGGCGATCCATCAGGCCTTCGCGCTCGGCGATGCCGCCACCATGGGCGCCATACATGCCCACAGCATGAACTTCGTCGAGATAGGTCATCGCGCCATACTTGTCGGCGAGATCACAGATTTCCTTGATCGGGGCGATATCGCCATCCATCGAGTAGACGGATTCAAACGCGATCATCTTCGGCGCCTTGGGATCGGCAGCCGCGAGCTTGGCCTCCAGATCCTTGACGTCGTTGTGCTTCCAGATGACACGCTCGGCCTTCGAATGGCGAATGCCTTCGATCATCGACGCATGGTTGAGAGCGTCGGAGAAGATGATGAGGCCCGGGATCTTGGCGCCGAGCGTGCCGAGTGCCGCCCAGTTCGAGACATAGCCCGAGGTGAAGATCAGGGCCGATTCCTTGCCATGCAGATCGGCAAGTTCGCGCTCGAGCAGGACGTGGTAGTGATTGGTGCCAGAGATATTCCGGGTGCCTCCCGCACCCGCGCCACAGTCATCGATCGCCTTTTTCATGGCGTCGATCACGAGCGGGTTCTGGCCCATGCCGAGATAGTCGTTGGAGCACCAGACGGTGACTTCCTGGGTGCCGTTTTCGGTGTAGCGGGTCGCGCGCGGGAAATTGCCGCGCTGGCGTTCCAAATCAGCGAAGACGCGGTACCGGCCTTCCTCGTGAAGCCCCGCGAGCTGATCCTTGAAAAACGCCTCGAAATCCATGCCTAAACTCCAGTCTACGACACTCTTTTGTGTCTCTCAGGCGCCGGGGTCAACCCCGCCATTGTAAATTCATTCTAAACTGCGACAAATGGCGCGAACATTAGAACCGTTGCACATAGATACTAACGGTTTGTGCCGAAGCAAACTTGATCTGCGTCAAACTCAGAGAAAAAGGACGACCGAAGCCGCCCTTTCTCGTTTCGTCTGAAATTGCTGCCCTTCAGGAGGCCTGAACGGCTCGTTTCGCCATCACCTTGATGAGATTCGCGCGGTATTCTGCCGTACAATGCAGATCCGACATCAGTTCCGACGAATCAATTTCGACGGCGTTGACTGCGTCCGGTGACCAGTTTGCCGAAAGCGCGGCTTCGAGAGCGGCATGACGGAAGACACCGTTGGAGCCGGCACCGGTGACCGCGACACGCACACCGCCCGCCCCCTTCGAGACGAAGACACCGGTCATGGCGTAGCGCGAGGCCGGGTTGGCGAACTTGGCATAACCCGCCCGTTCCGGAGCGTCGAACCGGATGGCCGTGATGATCTCGTCCTCGGCAAGCGCCGTCTCGAACAGGCCGACGAAGAAATCGTCAGCCGCGATTTCGCGACTGTTGGTGACCACCGTCGCACCCAGGCCGAGCACGGCCGAGGGATAATCTGCTGCCGGATCATCATTGGCGACCGAGCCGCCGATCGTGCCCATATGGCGGACATGCGGATCGCCGATCATCGAGGCGAGATGGCAAATCGCCGGGCAGACGGCACGGAGGGCCGAAGAAGACGCGACCTCCGCATGGGTGACGGCCGCACCGATGGTGATACGGCGTCCCTCCACCTTGATGCCCTTGAGCGCATCGATGTGCCGGAGATCGACGAGGTCCGACGGCTGGGCGAGACGCTGCTTGAGCGCCGCGATCAGCGTCTGTCCGCCGGCGATGAACTTGCCATCCTCGGCGCCGCCAAGCAGTTTGCCGGCTTCCTCGATGGAAGAGGCGCGGTGGTAGCTGGTTGGATAAAGCTGCATGGTCCTCTCCCTTACTCGGCAGCCTGACACGTCGCATTCGCCTGGATCGCAGTCCAGACGGCAAGCGGCGTCGCCGGCATGTTGAGGTTGTTGTTGCCGATCGCGTCCGTGATCGCATTGATCAGCGCCGGCGGCGAACCGATGGCGCCCGCCTCGCCACAGCCCTTGATGCCGAGCGGATTGCCCGGGCAAGGCGTGTTCTGGTGCGAGACATTGAATGACGGCAGGTCATCGGCACGCGGCATGGCATAGTCCATGTAGCTTGCCGTCAACAGCTGTCCCGTCTGCGGATCGTAATGCACACCTTCGAGCAGCGCCTGGCCGATGCCCTGCGCGATGCCGCCATGCACCTGTCCCTCGACGATCATCGGATTGATGATGTTGCCGAAGTCGTCAGCCGCGACAAACTGGATGATGTCGGTCTTGCCCGTTTCGGGGTCGACCTCGACTTCCGCGATGTAGCAGCCGGCCGGGAAGGTGAAGTTGGACGGATCATAGAACGCACCCTCCTTCAGACCCGGCTCCATGCCGGACGGCAGGTTGTGGGCCGTGTAGGCGGCGAGCGCCACCTGGAACCATGGAACCGACTTGTCGGTACCGGCGACCTTCAGTTCGCCATTCTCGATGACGACATCGCTCTCGTCAGCTTCCATCAGATGCGCGGCGATCTTCTTGGCTTTCGCCTCGACCTTGTCGAGCGCCTTGACGATCGCCGACATGCCGACGGCACCCGAGCGCGAGCCATAGGTGCCCATGCCCATCTGCACCTTGTCGGTATCGCCGTGGACGATCGAAACATTGTCGATCGGCACGCCGAGCCGCTCGGCAACCAGCTGGGCAAAGGTGGTTTCGTGGCCCTGGCCATGGCTGTGCGAGCCGGTAAGCACTTCGACCGTGCCGACCGCATTGACGCGGACCTCGGCCGATTCCCATAAGCCCACACCGGCGCCGAGCGAACCGACCGCCGCCGACGGTGCGATGCCGCAGGCTTCGATATAGCAGCTCATGCCGATGCCGCGCAGCTTGCCGCGTCGTGCGGCTTCCGCCTTGCGGGCCGGGAAACCGTTCCAGTCGGCAGCGGACATGGCGGCTTCCAGCGAAGCGTCGTAATCGCCGGCGTCGTAGCACATGATGACCGGCGTCTGGTACGGGAAGCTGCGGACGAAGTTCTTCCGCCGCAGTTCCGCAGGCGAGATGCCGAGCTCGCGGGCCGCGGTTTCGACGGTGCGCTCGAGCAGATAGGTGGCTTCCGGACGACCGGCGCCGCGATAGGCATCGACGGGCACGGTGTTGGTGTAGACGGTCCGCACATTGGCGTGGATCGCCGGGATCGCATACTGGCCAGACAGCAGCGTCGCATAGAGATAGGTCGGCACCGAGGACGAGAAGAGCGACATATAGGCGCCGAGATTGGCGATGGTGTCGACCTTCAACCCGATGATCTTGTGGTCCTTGTCGAAGGCCATCTTCACCTTCGAGACATGGTCACGACCATGGGCGTCGGTGAGGAAGGCCTCGGTGCGGTCGGACGTCCATTTGACCGGCACGCCGGTCTTCTTCGACGCCCAGAGACAGACGACCTCTTCCGGATAGATGTAGATCTTCGAGCCGAAACCGCCGCCGACGTCAGGCGCGATGACGCGCAGCTTATGCTCGGGCGCGACATTGTAGAAGGCGCTCATCACAAGGCGTGCGACATGCGGGTTCTGCGAGGTCGTGTAGCAGGTGAAGTGGTCTTCCGCCGTGTCGTAGATACCAAGCGTGGCGCGCGGCTCCATCGGGTTGGGCGACAGGCGGTTGTTGAAGATCTCGATCTCGGTGACATGGGCGGCACTGGCGATCGCAGCGTCTGCTGCAGCGCTGTCGCCGATCTCCCAGTCGAAGATCAGGTTGCCGGGCGCTTCCGGATGCAGCTGCGGCGCACCGGGCTTAAGCGCATCGACGGCACCGGTCACGACAGGCAGCTCTTCATACTCGACCACCACGGCTTCCGAGGCATCGCGCGCCTCGCCCAGGCTGTCGGCGATGACGATCGCCACCGCGTCGCCTACATAGCGCACGGTTTCATGTGCCAGCGGACGCCAGGCGCCCATCTTCATTGGCGTTCCATCCTTGGAATGGATCATCCAGCCGCAGATCAGGTTGCCGATCCCATCGGCCAACAGCTGCTTGCCGTCGAGAACGTCGATGACACCCGGCATGGCCTTGGCGGCAGCGACATCAATCGACTTGATCTTGGCATGCGCATAGGGCGAACGGACGAAATAGGCATATTTCATGCCCGGGACGACCATGTCGTCGGTATACCGGCCCTTGCCGGTCAGAAAACGCTTGTCTTCCTTGCGCGCCACACGCGCGCCGATTCCTTCAACACCCATTGTCTTCTCCTCCAGAGAAACAGGAATTAGGTCTTAGGCAGTAGGCAGTAGGCAGTAGGAAATAGTGATTGGACCTACAGCGTCACGACTATGCTCGACGCGACCGAATGTCCGTGCCCGAAGCTTCTCCGACGGAGCAGCTCTATTGGCTATTGGCTAAATCCTACATCCCCTCCCTATTCGGCGGCCTGGCGGCCGGCGGTCATCGCTTCGTTGGCCGAAAGCACGGCCTTGACGATGTTGTGGTAGCCCGTGCAGCGACAGATATTGCCTTCGAGCTCATGGCGAACGGTGGCCTCATCAAGCGCACCGTTGTGACGACAGATCATGTCGAGCGCCGTCATCACCATGCCCGGCGTGCAGAAGCCGCATTGCAGGCCGTGATGTTCCTTGAAGGCGGCCTGGACCGGGTGCAGGTCGCCGCCGGAAGAAAGGCCTTCGATGGTGGTGATCGACGATCCCGAGGCCTGGACGGCCAGGATCGAACAGCTCTTGATCGATTTGCCGTCCATGTGAACGACACAGGTGCCGCACTGGGTGGTATCGCAGCCCACATGCGTTCCCGTCAGACCAAGTTTCTCGCGAATGAAATGCACGAGCAGGGTGCGATCCTCGCACTCTCCGCTCACTGTCCGGCCATTCACCGTCAGTGTCACTTTAGCCATGTTGTTCCTCCTCGTGTCTCTCCCGGACACGGGGGCTATGGTGTGAGTTTTATGTGACATGTGCAACCGTTCAGGGCGTCGCAGCCGAAATATTTGTGTGCCGCATTGCAGCATCAAAGCGCCTGTAAATCCTGGGTTCATCTTCGATGCCTCATGCAGTGGCAGCACCTGCGAAGGTGTGAGCCACGACCATGGACATTCCCTTGGTCAAGACTATGCTTATGCAAGCCTGACGCCGCATGGGGAAAGCTCGAGCGGCGGGGTCTGCTGCCTAAAACAAGACCGGCTCGACGGGGCCCTTGCAAATTGGAGAGATGAAGATGAAGAAAGCTCTTGTGCTGATGCTGGTCGGCCTTTCGGTTGCTGGCTGCACCCAAACGGAACGCGGCGCAGGTATCGGTGCTGCTTCTGGTGCGATCATCGGTGGCATTGCCACTGGCAATGTCCGTGGTGCAGCCGTCGGCGCCGCCATCGGTGGCGTTGCAGGCGCCGTGATCGGCCGCGTCTCGGAACAGCCGGGCCAGTGCTACTATCGTGACAGCTACGGCAACCGTTACATCGACGCCTGCCCGCGCGGTTACTGAGTCGTTCGTCGCGATTGAGATAGGGCGGGGAGCAACACTCCCCGCCTTTTTTCATGACTGCTCAAAAAGGGGGTATGCGTAAGGGCGCATTTACCCCTAAGTTGTCCGGTGGGTGGGGCACGCCTGACAGTTCGCGATGAAAGCGACATGCGTAGACCGAGTGGATGGACATTGCAGAAGTTTAGTCTTGCGTTGCGGCTGGGGCTTGTAGTGTCCTTTGCCAGCACTTCTCTGCCCGGGGTGGCCACCGAAGCAGCTGCATTTGAGCTGTTTGGCATTCGCCTCTTCGGCAGCGATGAGGCTGATCGCGACGTGATCGATCCCCTCGATTACACGATTACCCTCGACACGGGTGCTGCCGATCGACAACTCAAGAAATCTCTTGAGCGCACCTCCCTGTTGCTGGCGGAAGAAGATGAACCCGTTTCCGGCGATCTCGGATTGGTGATCAAGGCGCGGGACGATCGCGACCGCCTGATAGCGACACTCTATGAGAACGCGCTGTATGGCGGCGTGGTCCTCGTCACGATTGATGGCAGGGACATAGACAGTCTGCCACCCAATCCGGTTTTCGACCGATCCCGCCCGGTACCCGTGTCGATCACCATACAGCCGGGGCCAACGTTCACATTGGATGAGGTGCGCCTGGAGGGAGACGCGGCACGCCTCGATCCGGCCGAATTCGACCTGGTGCCAGGAGCGAAGGCCGGCTCCTTGACGATCTTGAGGGCTGCCGAAGCCATTTCCCTCCAGCTCAAGGAAGAGGGACGCCCTCTGACCGAAGTGACGCGCCGCGAAGTCGTGGCCGATCACGCGACGGAGACGGTTGATTTGACCATTGCGGTCGAAGCGGGACCCGTTGCACCTCTCGGCGCCGTCACCGTGAAAGGCGCCCGGGCGGTCGATTCTGAATTCATCGCCTATTATTCCCGCCTGCGACCCGGACAGACTTATTCACCGGAGCAGTTGCGCAAGGCCGGCGAACGATTGAGGACACTCGGCGTCTTTTCGTCTGTAACGATCAACGAGGCCGAGGGCCTCGAGCCGGACGGGTCTTTGCCGATTGGCATCGTCGTATCGGAGGGCAAGCATCGCTACTTCGGTATTGGCGCGAGCTATTCGTCGGTCGATGGCGGAGGCATTGAAGGCTACTGGGGCCATCGCAACCTCTTCGGCCAGGCGGAATCGCTGAGGATCGAAGGATCAGTGCGCGGACTTGGCGAGCTTGAGAACGTCAGCGACGTCTCGTCTTTGGATTACACCGCCGGCATCACCTTCATCAAGCCCGGTGCCTTCGTCCCCTCCGGTACTCTGGAGGCAAGCGTCAGGGGCAGCACCTCGACCACCGACTACTACGATGCCGCCACGGTCACGGGCAGCGTGTCCTACGCCTATGAACTGACGGATTTTGACACCGCCAAAGCCGGTGTTTCGCTGGCCTATGACAGCATTGACGACGCGTTTGGCGACGACAATGAATACCTGACCTTCGGTGTGCCGATCAGCTACATCAGAGATACTCGCGATAACAGGCTGAACGCCACAGAGGGCCATTACGGCACCGTGACGCTGACACCGAGCTATGACTTCTTCGGTCAGACCTTCTTCACCTCGCTCGAAGGCTCGATCTCCGGCTATCTCGGCTTCGGTGAGGACGATCGCTTCGTACTCGCCGGACGGCTGAATGCAGGCACCCTTGTTGGCGGTGACGATCTTTCAGCCATCCCAGCGACACGCCGCTTTTTCGCTGGCGGCGGCGGCTCCGTACGCGGCTATGCTTTCCAGGAGATCACGCCGTATAACGCCGCTGACGAGGGCACCGGCGGTCGCTCTTACGTGACGGTCAATCTGGAAGCCCGAATCGGTGTGACGGATACAATTGGCATCGTGCCCTTCCTCGACATTGGATCAGTGGGCGACAACACAGTGCCTGATTTCAATGACATCAAGATGGGGGCTGGTGTGGGCTTGCGCTACAAGACGCCGTTTGGTCCCCTGCGGCTGGACGTGGCTGTGCCTCTGGATCCGTATTCCGGGGGCAACCGTTATGCCATCTATGCCGGTATCGGTCAGAGCTTCTGACCGCGCAAGACAGGATGAATGAAAGCATGATCTGGTTGAAGCGCATTCTCACCTGGACGCTCCGTCTTCTGGGCGGCCTCGTGGCCGCGCTGATTACCCTTTTTGTCGTGGTAATCCTGGTCGGAGGCTTCTCGCGGACCGGTAGCCAGTTCCTCGCCGATCGCATCGCGGCGCTGGTCTCGACTGATAACCGCCAGATTGTCCTCTCCGGCACCGGCCCCTTGCTGAGCAGCCAGTTTTCCGTTGATCGCATCACGATCTCTGACAGTGAAGGCGTCTACGCCTCGATCGACGACCTCGCGCTCGATTGGACGCCCCGTGACCTGATCCGCAAACGCTTCACCGCCGAGCGGATTTCTGCACGCCAGGTGACAATCTCCCGTGCGCCCCTTCCCTCCGCCGAACCGCAGCCGGAGACGAATGAACCCTTTTCACTGCCGGTCGAGATCGACGTAGCCGCAATAGAACTGCCACTTGTCGAGATTGGCGCCGCACTTGTCGAACGCGACTTTGCGCTCTCAGCCCGAGGCTCGCTGCAAATCATCGGCGATACGATTGCAAGCCAGTTGACGGCAGGCCGATTGGACGAGCCTGGCAACAATGCCGTGGTCGAACTGCTATACGCCCCGAACGTCAATCAGCTGCGGATCAGTCTTGACTACCAGGAACCCGCTGCTGGCCCCCTTGGCCAGCTTCTGCAGGTCCCTGGCCAGCCCGCGCTTGAGATCCAGGTCGACGGAGACGGTCCGCTCGACAATTGGGCGGGCGAGGTTACGGCCTCGCTCAATGGAGAACGCACGACCACGGTCGACGTCACGCACCGGCTGGGCGCCGATGGCATTCGCGCCTTGACTGCGGCGGGTGGCGGCCAGTTTTCCGGTCTGCTGCCCCCGGAACTGCGCGACATCTTTGCCGGTGAGACGACGATTGACCTCGCGGCGAAACTCGGTCCGGACGGGTCGATTGCAATTGAGACGGGTCGCTTCGAGACCGCGTCCGCAGAGGTGGTAGCCGCTGGACGCTACGATCCGAACGGCGAGAATAATATCCGTCTGTCAGCCCGAGCAACCGGCGACCCTGTCGGTATCGCCTCGCAATCGGCGGACTTCACCGGAGGGTTAAGGCTCAGAAGCTTCGATCTGGCGGTCACCGGCCAGGCACCTGCGGCAACCCTGTCACTGCGGGCTGACCTGGCAGAACTCAGCGTGCCGCAGGGCACTTTCTCTGATGTCTTGCTGACCGCCGAGAGTGACGGCTTCGACCTCGCCAACCGGCAGGGCCCGGTCAATCTCGATATATCGGTCCAGGGGACCGACATCAGAGATACGGATATCCGGCCCTACGTCCGCGGCCCCCTGAGGCTCACCGGACCGCTGACCATCACCTCGGAGGCGATCAGTTTCGACGAACTGATCTTCGACAGCAATGGCCTCGACGTCAGAGGTTCCGGCCGATACGCGCTTGACACCAACGGGTTCTCCGGCCAGTTGGCTGTCCAGGCGGTTCCCGAATTGCTACCGCCGGCGCTCTCAAATCAGATCCAAGGACCGGTCGACCTGTCTGCCCGGGTCGACTTCGTTGCACCGCGCGCCGTCGCCCTGCGCGAGATCGTGCTCTCAAACGACATTGTACAGGCCCAAGGCTCTCTCTCTATCGACCAGGACGGGATCCTGGCGACAGACCTGACGGGCCAGCTGCGAGACATCGGCCTCTTCGTTGAGCGGATCCAGGCGCCGGCCTCCTTCAACCTCTCGGCTTCCGGGCCGCTGGATGCCCTGGAGGCGACCATCAATCTTGCGGTCGCAGAGGGGCAGGCCGCCGGCTATCGCGTTGAGGATCTCGAACTACAGCTGGAGGGGATCGCCGATCGGCAAGCGCCTGGAGGCAATCTGACGATCAGTGGTCAGATCGACGGCAAGCCACTAGACGCCAAGGCGCAGGTGGTAAGCGCGGACGGCAGGACCAGGGTCGATGCACTCGACATCGCGGTCGGCCCAAACCGGCTGACAGGCGCGCTGGAACTCGGCCAGGATTTTCTTCCGACCGGTAATGTCTCCTTCGACTTCCCCGACATCAGCCTGCTTGCAGCACTTGCCGGCCAGTCCGTCAGCGGTGACCTCATGGGCGAAGTCGCCCTGCGATCCGAGCAGGGTCGCATCTCTGCAAATGTCGAAGCATCCGGTACGACGATCACGCAGGGCAATCTCACGATCCGAGAACCGCGCATCGACATGGCGGTCTCGGATGTTACAGCTCTTGCCGCAGAAGGCACGATCCGCGCCGCCGAAATCGTCTCTGGCGCGAACCGGCTGGAGACTGTGGAACTCGATTTCACCCGCTCAGGCTCTGATACGGATTTCAATCTCGCCGGGCGATACGACGATGCACCCGTGGTTCTGCGCGGGGCACTGGGCCAGGATAGCGAGGGTCTGGCGATTGCCGTTGAGGAATTGCGTGCCACGCCACGCGGCGTGCCCCTCGCGCTGGCTTCACCGACCTCTCTGCGCATCATCGATGGACGGGTTTCGCTCCCTGAAACAGTAATCTCCGCAGGCTCTGGGCGTGTGGCAGTCTCAGGCACCATTGGCGAGAGGCTTGATCTCACGGCCAACATCCAAAGCCTACCAGCCTCGCTCGCAGCACCCTTCGCACCTGAACTTGCCCCCGAAGGAACGATCTCAGGCACCGTGACGGTGGGCGGCTCAACCTCTGCGCCGGTTGCGGATTATCGTCTGGATTGGCAGGGCGCCGCCGTCGCACAGACGCGCGGACTGGGCCTTGCCCCGCTTGGGATCACCCTCAACGGCCGTTTCGAAAACCAGAATGTCACGATCGAGAGCGGCATCAGCGGCGGCGGCATCGGTCTCTCGGCGGGCGGAAGCGTGTCGCTTGAGAGCGGCCCGGGTCTCAGCATCCGCCTTCAGGGCAATGTTCCCTTGTCTGCCGCCAACGGCCAGCTCAGCCCGCTGGGATTGGTCGCGGAAGGCAGCGCCAACGTCAACCTCACGATCGGCGGCACAGCCGGCACACCGGAGATCACCGGCACGATTTCGACCAGCGGCGCCCGCGTCGTCGATGTCCGCCGCAATCTCGCGATCGAGCAGATTGCCACCACCGTCAACCTAACGGGCAATCGCGCCGAGATCGGAAGCCTGACCGGAAACTTCGCGAGTGGTGGCCGTATCTCGGCAAATGGGTTCATCGATATCGCAAGCCCGGGACTGCCTGCAGAACTGACGATCAACCTGGACCAGGCCGTCTATGTGGATGGCAATACCGTCACCAGCACGGCAGATGGCAGGCTTACTCTCACGGGGCAGCTGCTCAACGGGCCGACGCTTGCCGGAACCATCAACCTGTCGCGCACCTCGATTACGCTCTCCGAAAGCCAGCCTGCCAGCCTGCAGGCCCTGGACATCCAGCATCGCAATGCACCGCCCGCCGTCCTGCGCCAGCAGCGCGACCAGCAACCGGCGGAAGGCCGCGCTTCCAGCGCACCGATTGTCCTTGACCTCACGATTTCCTCCCCCAACCAGACCTTCGTGCGGGGACGTGGCATCGATGCGGAACTCGGCGGCACGATCGCACTGACCGGCACGGCTGCGGCACCTGTCGTCTCTGGCGCCTTCGAACTGCGGCGTGGACGCATGCAGATCCTCACGCGACGGCTGGAGATTACCGAGGCGACCATCACCTTCGGCGGAGATCTCGTGCCGCTTCTCGATCTGGAAGCAACCACCAATTCGGGCAATGCAACGATCATTATCCGGCTCACCGGCCTTGCCAGCAATCCGCAGGTCAGCTTCACATCGACGCCGGCCCTGCCCCAGGACGAGATCCTGGCGCAGCTGATCTTCGGCCAGTCGTTGTCGCGGCTCTCGCCACTGCAGATAGCACAGCTCGCCGATGCCGCGGCACAGCTTGCTGGCGGTCGAGGCACCTCGCTGTTCCAGTCGCTGCGCAGCACACTCGGCATCGACGATCTCGATATCTCGACGGACGAGACCGGCGGCACCAGCATCAGTGCGGGCAAGTATCTGAACGAGCGGACTTATATAGAACTACAGCAGAGTGGCACCGGCGGCGCCAGAGCCATCATCAACCTCGATATTGGACGCGGTCTGAAACTCAAGGGTGAAGCCGGCGGCGAGGGCGCAGGCGGTGGTATCTTCTACGAGAAGGAATACTGAAGGGTTGCCTGAAGGGTCTTTACCCGCCCGTCAGGCTACCTTGCTGGTCTTCAGCAGGATGTTCGACTCGGTAAAATTGATCCCTTCGATCAGGCGAATGCGCCGCAGGGTCTCGTCAAAACTGGCGAGATCCCGCTCCTCGAGCTCAGCGATGAAGTCCCATTTGCCGTTGGTGCTATGCAGGGAGCGGACCTGCGGCATGCCGCGCAATTGATGGGCCACGCGATCGGCGAACTTGCCGACGACCTCGATCATGATGATCGCCCTCACTCCATTCGGCTGGATTTCACTACCCGTCAGAATGGTGAAGGCAGCAATGGTACCATTCGCCACCAGCCGGTCGATGCGCGCGGAAATCGTCGCACGCGACGCGCCGGTCATGGCAGCAAGGGAGGCGACGGGAAGTCGCGCATTCTGGCGCAGGGCCCCCAGGATATGTCTGTCGAGATCATCCATTTGCCAAACTGTCACATACTGGTTGCGATATGCGCAAACTATAGCGCTTTGTGACGAAGTTCCACCTTTTTGACAGCAGCCCTTTGCCCGATGATGGCAAAAGGATCATGAATGAGGACCGCCCATGCACAAGCAACAGAAGACCGTGACACTGATCGGGGTACCGCTCGAGGAAGGATCCGGCCGCGGTGGCTGTGCCATGGGGCCAGCGGCCTATCGCATCGCAGGGATAGCGTCTGCCATGCGAGAACTGGGTTATGAGGTCAACGATCGGGGCGACCTGCGCCCGGAGCCAGCAACCGACCTTCCGCAGATGGACCAGGCCAAGCATCTGCCCATCGTCGGCGCCTTCACGCGCGCGATCGAGTCTGCGACCTATGACGCGGCTGCCAGTGGCGCAGTGCCGATCCTGCTTGGCGGCGATCACAGCCTGTCCATGGGCAGCGTGTCCGGCATGGCCCGTTTTGCCGCAAAGGAAGGACGACCGCTTTACGTGCTCTGGCTAGACGCACATTCCGATTTCAACGCGCCCGAAACATCCCCCTCGGGAAATATTCACGGCATGCCGGTCGCCTTCTTCTGCGGCAAGGCCGAGTTTGCCCCGATCCTGCCGGGCAACCGCCCTTTCGTCGACCCCCGCCACGTCTATCAGGTTGGCATCCGCTCGGTCGATGAGGAGGAACGTCGCCTGATCACCGACAACGCCGTCAATGTCTACGATATGCGGGCGATCGACGAGGAGGGCATGGGCAGCATCGTCAAGCGTATTCTGGCCGACGTCCGCCAAGCGGGTGCGCTTCTGCATGTGAGCCTTGATGTCGATTTCCTCGACCCCGACGTCGCTCCAGGCGTTGGCACCACCGTCCCTGGAGGCGCGACCTTCCGAGAGGCGCATCTGATCATGGAGCTGTTGCACGACAGCGGGCTGGTCTCCTCACTTGACCTGGTCGAGCTCAATCCATTTCTCGACGACCGAGGCCGCAGCGCGCGCGTGATGGTGGAACTGGCGGCCAGTTTGTTTGGAAAACGCATTCTGGACCGGCCCACGAGAGGTGCGTGACCGCCTGCCGAACCATTCGAATATACCGAAATTCGATCGAGCATTTGCCCTGGAGCTTAAGATTTGACCATCTGAGGCTTCAATCTGAACAAAAATTGCTCATCCAAACTGACGAATATTGTTGAACATTGACCTTTACTTAAACCTACGAGGCTAATACTCGCCCACGGCTGCCCCGATCATGGGAGCCGGTTATTGGGGGTTGATATGGCTTGGACAGGGCTTCCCGGGCAAGAATCGAAAGCAGTGCTGGACGCACTCGGCAAATCCCAGGCCGTGATCGAGTTCAAGCTCGATGGCACGATCATCACGGCGAACGCGAATTTCTGTCGGGCGCTCGGCTACAGCCTGGAAGAGATCAAGGGCAAACACCACAGGATCTTCTGTGATCCGGCCTACACTGCGACCGCAGAATACCGCGAGTTCTGGGCCATGCTGAACAAGGGTCAGTTTGAGACCCGAGAATACAAGCGCTTCAGGAAGGACGGCAGCGAGATCTGGATTCAGGCCTCCTACAATCCTGTCTTCCGCGGCGGCAAGCTTGTTAAAATCGTCAAGTTCGCCACGGACATCACGGCAGCCAAGCTTAAGTCTGCAGAGGCGGATGGAAAGCTCGAAGCCATCTCGCGCGTCCAGGCCACGATTGAATTCACGCCAACGGGCGAAATTCTCACGGCGAACGAAAATTTCTTGTCGACCCTCGGCTACACTCTGGCTGAAATTGCCGGCAAGCACCATTCCATGTTCTGCGAGGCGGACTACACGCGCTCCGATGCCTATCGCGATTTCTGGAAGACGCTCGCCTCGGGACAATTCGTCTCTGCGGAGTTCAAGCGCATTGGCAAGGGCGGCAAGGTGGTCTGGATTCAGGCATCCTACAATCCGATCTTCGATGCCAGCGGACGGGTCTTCAAGATCGTCAAATACGCGACCGACATCACGGGCCGCGTCAACGCCGTCGACGAAATCGCCAAGGGCTTGACGGCGCTTGCCCATGGTGACCTCACAGCGACCATTGAAAAGCCCTTCATCCCGTCGCTCGAACAGATCCGCACTGACTTCAATGCCGCCATGGCACGCATCTCAGCCGCGATGCAGAATGTCAGCCACAATACGGATGCCATTGCCTCCGGCTCCTCGCAGATTCGCGAAGCCTCGGACAATCTCGCCAAGCGCACCGAACAGCAGGCTGCAGCCGTCGAGGAGACTGCAGCGGCACTGGAGCAGATCACCCAGACCGTCGCCGACAGCTCCAAGCGCGCCAATGAGGCAGGCCAGCTGGTGGCCCGGACCAAGGAAGGTGCCGAGCGTTCGGGCTTTGTGGTCAAGAATGCCATCGAGGCGATGGGCCAGATCGAGAACTCGTCGAAGGAGATCTCCAACATCATCGGCGTGATCGACGACATCGCCTTCCAGACAAACCTCCTGGCGCTGAATGCGGGTGTCGAGGCTGCCCGCGCAGGTGAAGCGGGCAAGGGCTTTGCCGTGGTTGCCCAGGAAGTACGTGAACTGGCGCAAAGGTCCGCAACAGCCGCCAAGGAAATCAAGGCCCTCATCAATACCTCCTCGGATCAGGTGAAGGCGGGTGTCCAGCTGGTGGGCGAGACGGGCAAGGCGCTCGAGCAGATTGTCATTGAGGTCAAGGACATCAACGCCAATGTCGCAGCGATCGTCGAAGCCTCGCGCGAACAGTCGACCGGCCTGTCGGAGATCAACAAGGCGGTCAATGCGATGGATCAGAACACGCAGCAGAACGCCGCCATGGTCGAAGAATCGACCGCCGCAAGCCACAGCCTGGCAAAACAGGCAGCCGCACTGCGCGAACTGGTGTCACAGTTTAGAATTGGGCAACACTCTTCGCATAAAGTCATGGAAGCGCGTCCCGATGCTTCACCCGTTGCATCGCCGGCACGCAAGCTCATGGCGAGTGTCGCTCGCGCCACAGGTGGCGCAGCGGCCGCCAAGGTACAGGAAGGTTGGGAAGATTTCTAATGGCAACTATCAGCTCCACCAGCTTCGGCAGTGAGACCCTCGAGATCATCGCCTTCCGGCTTCATGATCAGGAGTTCTGCGTCAAGACCACCACCATTCGCGAAATCCGCGGCTGGGCTCCGTCGACGCCGATCCCGCATGCGCCGGCCGATGTCATCGGCGTCATGAACCTGCGCGGTTCGGTTATCCCGATCATCGACCTCGCCTACAAGCTCGGCATGAAGAGCACCGTTGCCAATGAACGTTCCGCCATCGTCGTTGCCGAAGTCCACAACATGGTCATCGGCATGCTGGTCGACCGCGTTTCGGACATCCTGACCATCCCGTCGAGCCAGGTTCAGCCGGTTCCGGAAGTTTCCGCTTCCTTCGACAAGACCTTCTCCGAAGGCATCATCGCCAACGAAAACGGCATGATCTGCTTCCTGAACCTCGCCAAGATGTTCAAGGGCAGCGACCTGGAAGACATGGCCGCCTGATCTGACGCCACTCCCTCCGTTCCGAAAGGGCAGCGCTTCGCAGCGCTGCCCTTTCGCGTTGAAGCGCGGAGTTGATCTTGACACGCAGCTGTCCTACCAGACCTGAAATTCCGGGAGGCGAAGATGAAACTGCTCTTGATCCACACTGGCGGGACGATTGGCATGGCGGAAACGCCGGAAGGTCTCGCCCCTCGCAAGGGCCTGGTGGAAGAGGCGATCACCAAACGCCTGCCTCAGGGCACGGAACTCATCGTCAAGGTCTTCGATCCGCTGCTTGACAGCGCCGATGTCGGCCCCGCTCACTGGAACCGGATGCTGGAGACGATCCGCAGCCATCCAGACGCCGCCGTCATCATCACCCATGGCACCGACACCATGGCCTTTACCGGTGCTGCGCTCAGCCAAGCCCTTGCCGGCGAGGCCAGACGCGTCATCCTCTGCGGCTCGATGTTTCCGCTCGGACAGGAGGGCGATGCCGAGGGCAATCTCGATCTCGCGATCTCGGCAGCGGCAGCCGCAGAGCCCGGCGTCCTGCTGGCCTTTGCCGGCAAGCTTCTCACCGCCGATGGCCTGGTGAAACATCACAGCCACGAAGCAGACGCCTTCCGCTCGCAACCGCAAGCGAGACCGAACACGCCGCAGCGCAGGACCTTCGAGGACCGGAAGCTTTCGATCCTCACGCTGTCGCCCGGCATTCCGGCGGAGGCGGTCGAGGCGATGCTGGCAAAGCTCGACGCTGCAGTGCTACGGATCTTCGGTGCGGGTACGGCGATGAACGATGCCGACCTGCTGAAGGTTCTTGCCCAGGCAGTGAAGGACGGAAAGCGGCTGCGGGCAGTGAGTCAGTGCGAGGCGGGTGGCCTGTCACCGGGCGCATACGCCGCTGGCGCCGGCCTCTGGAGCACGGGCATCGAGAACGGCGGCACGCAAACACCGGAAGCCGCCCTCATCCATCTCTGGCTGAACTGAGAGAAGCGCGCCTGGCGCCGCGTCTGGTCGCGGAACGGCGTCCCGGAAGCTAAACTGCGTCAGGGCGTCGTTTCCGGAATGCTCGGCTCCGACAGCGATTCGCCTGCGGCTACACCTTTGCCACCGGGGGCACCGTCGGCGGCGTCGCGCCCGACGCCAATGGCGCTGGCATCAGCCTCACCCGGGCGTTTGACCCGCCTGGCGGCTTCGACCACCAGCGGCAGGAAACCGGCATCGGGGACAGCCATCAGCTCGAAGAAGCGCCGGCGCATGCGCGCTTCCCAGAACTTGTTGATATGCGTGGCCACGCCCTCCGCACGTACCTCCTCCGGCTGTGACAGGAAGAACGTGGCGATCTGATTGGCCATGCGGATCAGCTTGGCGTCGGTGCCGGTTTCAGACATGCAGCGGTACTCCTTCGGCCACCCGGTCCGGCCGGGTGAAAATCTCGAAATCCTCGTCGCGCGCAATGCCGATCAAGGTGATGCCGGCCTGCGCGGCGGTGCGGATGGCAAGCGCTGTCGGCGCGGAAATGGCAATCAGCACGGGCGCCCCGAGCGCTGCCGTCTTCTGCACCATCTCGACGGACAGACGGCTCGTGACCACGACGGCGCCCCCGGCCGGCTCCCAGCCGCCGAGCAGCACGGCACCGACGAGCTTGTCCAGCGCATTGTGGCGACCGACATCCTCCCGGATTGCGACCAAACCTTCCGTGAGGCTGTAGAAGCCGGCGGCGTGAACGGCGCGTGTCTGGCGGTTCAGATCCTGCCGCGCCGTCAGCTGCGCCATGGCCTGGGACACGTCACGGGCGGACAGACTGAAGCCCTCGGCAGCAACCGGTTTGACCGCACGGCTAGCCTGCTCGATCGATTCAATCCCGCAAAGCCCACAACCGACAGGTCCGGCCATGCGGCGACGCCGGGCGACCAGAGCCTCGGCCGTCATCTCCTTCAGCGTCACCTGAACGTCTATGCCCTCGCCCGCCTCGACGATCTCGATCGACACCACGTCTTCGGCCCGCTCTATGATGCCTTCCGCGAGCGAAAACCCGACGGCAAAATCCTCAAGATCATCTGGCGTCGCCATCATCACCGCATGGGTGGAGCCGGCAAAGGAAAAGGCGATCGGCACCTCCTCGGGCACGAGGCGGCTGCTGCTGGAGACGCGCCCGTGGCTCGCCTTCAGGCCGCCGACAATCCGTGCCGTGGAGCCGATCACATCACTCATTCCGCCGCTTCCAGCTTCCCGGCAATGCGCCGCGAACGACGGCTCAGCTCCTCATACTCCTCCTGCCACTCGGTCGGGCCATTCGACGGCGAGACCTGCACGGCAGTTACCTTGTATTCAGGGCAATTGGTTGCCCAGTCGGAGAAGTCTGTCGTGATGACATTGGCCTGCGTGTTCGGATGGTGGAAGGTCGTGTAGACCACCCCCGGCGCGACACGGTCGGTTAGGAGTGCACGCAACGTGGTGTCGCCAGAACGGCTGGCGAGCTTGATCCAGTCACCATCCTTGATGCCACGCTGTTCGGCATCATGCGGATGGATCTCCAGCCGGTCCTCCTCGTGCCAGACGACGTTCTCGGTGCGCCGCGTCTGCGCCCCGACATTGTATTGCGAGAGGATGCGACCGGTGGTCAAGAGCAGCGGGAAACGCGGTCCGGTGCGCTCATCCGTCGGCACATATTCGGTGCGTATGAACTTGCCCTTGCCGCGCACGAAACCGTCGACATGCATGATCGGCGATCCCACGGGGAATTTCTCGTTGCAAGGCCACTGCACCGAGCCCATCTTCTCCAGATAGTCGTAGGAGACGCCGGCAAAGCTCGGTGTGGTCGCTGCAATCTCGTCCATGATCTCGGACGGATGGCCGTAGTTCCAGGCAAGGCCCATGGCCTGGGCGAGCTTCTGCGTCACTTCCCAGTCGGCGTAGCCGTTCTTCGGGCTCATCACCCTACGCACCCGGTTTATGCGGCGCTCGGCATTGGTGAAGGTCCCGTCCTTTTCGAGGAAGGTCGAGCCTGGCAGGAAGACATGCGCATAGTTGGCGGTCTCGTTGAGGAAGAGATCGTGCACGACGACGCATTCCATGGCGGCAAGGCCGGCCGAGACATGCTTGGTATCCGGGTCCGACTGCAGGATGTCCTCGCCCTGGATGTAGATGCCCTTGAACGTGCCCTCGACAGCCGCATCAAGCATGTTGGGGATACGCAGGCCCGGCTCGTTGCTGAGCTGGACACCCCAGAGCTTTTCGAAGGTCTCGCGGGTCGCATCGTCGGAGATGTGACGGTAGCCCGGCAGCTCGTGCGGGAAAGACCCCATGTCGCAGGAGCCCTGGACATTGTTTTGGCCACGCAGCGGGTTCACGCCGACACCGGGCCGCCCGATATTGCCCGTGACCATGGCAAGGTTGGCAATCGCCATGACCGTGGTCGAGCCCTGGCTGTGTTCGGTAACGCCGAGGCCATAATAGATGGCGCCATTGCCACCGGTGGCGAACAGGCGGGCGGCACCGCGCAGCTCCGCGGCCGGTACTCCGGTGAACTTTTCGGTCTCCTCCGGCGAATGCTGCGGCTCGGAAACGAATGCGGCCCAATCCTCGAACTCCGACCAGTCGCAGCGCTCGCGGATGAAGCGCTCATCGAACAGGCCCTCGGTGACGATGACATGGGCAAGTGCCGTGAGCACCGCGACATTGGTGCCGGGCTTCAGCGGCAGGTGGTAGGATGCCTCCACATGCGGCGTGCGCACAAGATCGATGCGGCGCGGATCAATCACGATCAGCTTGGCGCCCTGGCGCAGCCGCTTCTTCAGCCGCGAGCCGAAGACGGGATGGCCATCGGTCGGGTTGGCACCGATGACGACCACGACGTCGGAATGCTCGACGGAATCGAAGTTCTGCGTACCGGCAGATGTGCCGAAGGCCTGGCCGAGACCATAGCCGGTCGGCGAGTGGCAGACGCGGGCGCAGGTATCGACATTGTTGTTGCCGAAGCCGGCGCGGATCAGCTTCTGGACGAGATAGGTTTCTTCATTCGTGCAGCGCGACGAGGTGATGCCGCCGATGGCTTCGCGACCATACTGATACTGGATGCGCTTGAACTCGGAGGCGACATGCACATAGGCCTCTTCCCAGGTCACTTCGCGCCAGGGATCGGTGATCTTCTCACGGATCATCGGATTGAGGATGCGGTCCTTGTGGCTGGCATAGCCATAGGCGAAGCGGCCCTTGACGCAGGAATGGCCGCGATTGGCCTGCCCGTCCTTCCACGGCACCATGCGCACGAGTTCCTCGCCGCGCATCTCCGCCTTGAACGAACAGCCAACCCCGCAATAGGCGCAGGTGGTGACGGCGGAATGCTCCGGCTGGCCGATGGCGATGACCGACTTTTCTGTGAGCGTCGCCGTCGGGCAGGCCTGCACGCAAGCGCCGCAGGAGACGCATTCCGATGAGAGGAACGCTTCGTGTGCGCCGGGCGACACACGGCTGTCGAAGCCACGGCCTTCAATGGTCAGCGCAAAGGTCCCCTGCACCTCTTCGCAGGCGCGCACGCAGCGCGAACAGACAATGCATTTCGACGGATCATAGGTGAAATAGGGATTGCTCTCGTCCTTCGGCATCCACTGGGCGTTGATCCCGCCCTCGGCCGACCGCGCCTTGACGTGGTTCTCGCCTTCGTAGCCGTAGCGCACGTCGCGCAGACCGACGGCACCCGCCATGTCCTGCAGCTCGCAGTCGCCATTGGCCGCGCAGGTGAGGCAATCGAGCGGATGGTCGGAGATATAGAGCTCCATCACCCCCTTGCGGATGGCTTTCAACCGCTCCGTCTGCGTGTGAACGACGATGCCCGGCGCAACCGGCGTCGTGCAGGAGGCGGGCGTGCCGTTGCGGCCCTCCACCTCGATCAGACAGAGGCGGCAGGAGCCGAAGGCATCGACCATGTCTGTGGCGCAGAGTTTCGGCACCTGGATGCCGGCCTCCATGGAGGCACGCATGATCGACGTGCCCTCGGGCACCGTAATCTCGCGACCGTCGATGGTAAGCGTCACCATCTTCTCCGAGCGCGAGGCGGGTGTGCCGTAGTCGATTTCAGGAACGAGGGGCATCGGAACCTCCGGATATCTCTTTTCGCTGCGGACCGGGCCGCGCTGAAAGCGTGCTTGTCTGCGTCAGGATTTCGTCTCGGCGAGCGTCGCCGCAACAATGGCATTGGCGTGACCATGGCCGAGACCGTGATCGGTCTTCAGCAAGGTGACGATCTGCATATGCGTCTTGCCCTGCTGCTGGCGAACAATGTCCTGCCAATGCTGAATCGGCTTTCCATAGGTCTTCTCGATCGACGGGAAGTAGGAGGCCGGGCCCTTGACCTTCGTTGTGTCACTCATTCCGCTGCCTCCCGAACCGGGGTGGGTGCAAAATCTTCCGGGAAATGCGTCATGGCGCTCATGACCGGATAAGGTGTGAACCCGCCGAGCGCACAGAGCGAACCGAACTTCATCGTGTTGCAGAGATCCTCCAGCAGCACCTTGTTCTTCTCCGGCTCGATGCCGCGGGCAATTTTGTCGACCGTCTCGACGCCGCGTGTCGACCCAATGCGGCAGGGCGTGCACTTGCCGCAGCTTTCGACCGCGCAGAATTCCATGGCGAAACGCGCCTGCTTCAGCATGTCGGCCGT
>OGCL01000422.1_pt1 | contig 46188 bp, 35 predicted proteins | sample 1570041 | NCBI WGS metagenome assembly OGCL01 (sample SAMN06266162, study PRJEB24511) | hot springs metagenome | isolation source: Hot spring water | place: South Africa: Limpopo | collected 2015-06-22 | reverse complement strand
GGGCTGCGCCCTCCCAAGAACAATACTATTTTCATTCCGGCGTTGTGCGGCGCAGCCGCATGGATGACTGAGGTGAACATATGGAGAAACCGGGTTTCCCCACGCCCTTCCCTGGTGGGAGGGTGTAGGAGGGCGCAGCCCTCCCAGGAGAATCTCTACTGAACACAGGGGGAAACCCGGTTTCCCCACACCCAACCGCGCAGTCCAGGATCATCATACCAGCGAGGCGCAACCAGCGGCGCACCCTCACGGAGGAGAGGCGCAGAAAAACAGGAGTTTCCCGGGCGGACTTTGCACCTGCGTAATATCCGCATGCTATGATGCAGCATCATACCAGCGTCTTGCGTGATTGGTCTTCGTGCCCCGGTCAACGTACGTCGAAAGGAACTTTCGCTATGGCCGCTGAAACTGCCGCCAACACCACGGTAAGCGAGCGCCCGCGCCGGCGCTATGCCCGCATCGCGCCCCTCTACAAGGCGCTGATCTGGACCTCGTTCCTGATTAACGCTGTCTTGATCGTCATTGTCGGCGTCCTGATCGGCATTGTGATCAATCATCGCAACCAGGTTGCAGGGGTGGCGGCCAACGCGCAGGTCTTCGCTGCCAGTAATCTCTCCGAGTTGCAGGACGTAGTGAGCGATCTGCAAGGTTCTACCATCGTCTACACTGTGCCGCTCGACACACGTCTGCCGATCGAACTCGACGTGCCGATCAACGCGGCGACAATCATGACCCCGCGCAACGTGGTGCGGCTGACCGAGCCCGTCCCGCTGACGGCCCCGGCAGCGATCACCTTCCCCGGCGGCGGCGGCAACCTCAACGCCACGGTAAATATCGTGCTCCCGGCGGGCCTGGAGTTGCCGGTGGATCTCAACATGGACGTCAAGCTGATCACCTCGATCCCGGTACAACTTGACGTGCCGGTGAACATTCCCCTGGCCGAAACCGAACTCGGGCCACAGTTCCAGCGCCTGGGAGCGATTGTGAACCGGCTGGTGGACCCGATTGCGCCCCTCTTGCCGATGCCCGAGACACCACCGGATAGCAGCGAGGCTGGAAGACGCTGAGGCAGGCGTCGGGGTAGAGGAACCAGCGGCCGATCAGCAAGACCAACCGGGTTGTTTCTGCGCAAACTTGTCCCGAGGGCCGGGCGGGAGCAGCAGAAACAACCCGGTTGTTCGTGCGGATGGAGGGTGAGTCAGGTTCGAGCTTCAAAGGCTACCGCAACACCACTATCGCCGCCGCAAGAACAAAGCAGTACCAGTAGGTGTACAGCATATACGAGACGTGATCAGCGGACGGGCTGCGCAGCCAGAGCACTCGCCCGGCAATGGTGAGACTCAGGGATGCGAGGAGCACGTTCAGCACCAGCACATCGGGCCTTGACCCCTCCGGCGCCATCAGTACGAAGTGGGTTGCCAGCGGTAACAGGCCAAAAGCTATCGCCAGAAACAGTCGGCTCCACCGCTCGCCAAACACGATCGGTAGGGTGCGCCGTCCAATAGCCCTGTCTCCCTCAATATCACGCATGTCCTGCAGCGAGACATGGGAAAGCAGAGTCAACGCCGGCACCAGGATCCAGGCCCATACCACCGGCGTAAGCGGGCGTACCATTTCCCATGCAGCGGCCAGTTGTGCCACCGAGCCAGTTACCATCACCAGGTTCTTGGTCCAGTAATGCCGCGACCAGAGTCCCTGATTGTGTAACACCAGAGCCGTCTGCCACAGCAGGGTCCACACCAGCACGCCCAGGTACCAACCCACCAGTGCATAGAGTCCCATCACGACAAACCAGCGCACCCATGCGCCCTGCCGCGTCACCAATCCGGCAGGCAGCGGCCGGTCTGGCTTATTGATTTGATCCTCGTGCTCGCCAGCCAACTGGTTCGAGATACAAAAGACTGAGCAGTACAACCAGAAGTAGAGCGAACCCCAGAACAACGTGGATGGCAGCGCCCTCCAGTCAGGTGGACTGCCGTGCCAGGCGGCCAGCACGAACAACACACCAGGGATAAGCGTAGCCGAAATGTCGTACCGATTGAACTTCCATTGTAGGATGATCTCAGCGCGGATTGCTTCGAGCCAGCGGGGTGACAAGTTGTTGTGCAAGGAGGCTGGAGTGTGCATACGTTCTCCTGAGAGCTAGAGTGACGTATCGGCAAACCTCCGGGCGCTTGACGCGCGGTAGTATGCCAGAAAGCGAAGATTTTTGCAATTTTTTAACTTTTGACCCTCTGAAGCGTAGCCGCGCAATACTGAGGTGAAAATACGGGGAACCCGGGGTTCCCCACCTGTGGTGAGCTTGTCGAACCGCGCCCCTGCCTGTGGAGGCGCCAGCCGCTCCCAACCGCGGCAGGGGGATGGGGAACCCGGGGTTCCCCATCCCCCTGTCTGTGGAGGCGCCAGCCGCTCCCAACAACGGGAAACCCGCAGCGCCCCGCCAACCCTCCCTGGTATGGTTGCGGTAAGGGATAGACGTATAGTGACAGCGTGTCCCTGTTACCGTTGCTGCGTGGTCCCCCACGTGGTCGCACTTACCATTCAGGGAGCGGTTATGACATCGTCGCGCGCCTTCCCCGAACAACTACACCGGCGGATCATCACAACGGTCGCCCTCTGGTGCGGCGGAGCCTCACTTCTGTCATTTGTACTGGTGCTGGTGCTGTATGTGTTCAGCCCGAGCTTTTTTGCGGTCGTGGTGCTGGGGGTTACCTTTACCTGTATCGTCGGCGCTGGCCTGACCCTCCTGTTACGCGAGCGCCCGCTCTGGCAAATGATGCTGCCAATTATTTTGAGCATTGTGGTTAACGAGGTCATTGTCGCCATCTGGCTGCCGGAGCTACGTCTGACCCTGGCGCCGTTTCTAGTGGTGGTGGTGTTGCTTGTGAGCCTGGGCAATCAGCGTTTCTTCACCATTGCCACCATGCTCTTCTGTACGCTCCTGGCCGTCTTGATCGTCATCAGCGGCCCGCTGGATGCGCCTGCTACGATCCCGTCACATCTGCTGAAGTACCTTCACGCGAGTACTGTCGCCACGCTGATCGTGGTGGTGTGGGCAATCTCGGATCGCATTGGCGCAGCGCAGCTCACGGCGCTGCGCATGGCAGAGCAGCGCGCCGCGGAGGCTGAAACGGCGCGCCAGGCTTCGGAGACGGCGCGGCAGGAGAGCGAGCGGCGCGCCGCGGAGCAGCAGCGTCTGCTCGAACTGGTGAAGACGCTCGAACTGCCAGTGCTGGAGGTCGACGATCACGTGCTGCTGGCGCCGCTGGTGGGCAATCTCGATAGCTGGCGCGCAGGGGCGCTGCGCCGACGCATCCTCGAGATGGTCGCTGAGCACCGGGCGCAGGTGGTGATCCTCGATGTAACCGGGATTGCCATGATTGACACCGAAGTCGCCAGAGCGCTGATTGACACTGCGGTAGCGATCCGGCTGCTCGGCGCCCGCACGGTGGTCAGTGGCATTCGCGCCACCGTCGCGCAGACCCTGGTTAGCCTCAATGCCAGCCTCGGCGAGATCATCACCGTGGCCGACCTTGGCGCCGCCCTCGCCTATGCGCGTAACGAGGTGGAGGCGTGATGCTTGTTGAGGTTGCAGCTCGAGGAGGGGTCGGGTTGTATTACCTCTCTCACTCCCTCACCCTATTATTACCGTTGATGATGCCGCATTGCTTGAAGCGGTTTCAGGCGTTGCGCTGCCCATCGTGGCAATCCAAAATCCAAAATCTAAAATCCAAAATCTAAAATGGTATTACCCTGCCAACAGGAGCCGTCGACTCGCGCGCGTAGCGCAGCGGCAGCCAGATCCTGACCTCGGCGCCCTGGCCGGGGCGTGAGAGAATGGTCAGCCGTCCGTCGAGCGCGGCGGCCCGTTCGCGCATCTGCCGCAGGCCCAGGCGCGTGCCGGGCAACTCGCCCTGCGCTCCGGGGTCAAACCCCACTCCGTCATCGCGCACGACGATCTGCAGCCCGCCGTCCACGACGCGCAGGGCCACCACCACATGGCGGGCGTTGGCGTGCTTGGCGGCGTTGTTCAGGGCCTCCTGCACAAAGCGAAACGCCGCCAGTTCGAGGGCATAGGGCAGATCGGGCGGCAGGTCGCTCAACTCCAGCTCCAGATCCCAGTCCTGCTGCTCGGCAAACTCGCTCACGAAGCGACGCAGCGCCCCGGCGAAGCCGAGCTGGCTGAGTTCGATTGGACGCAGGGCGAAGATAGCGCGGCGTAGTTCTTCGATCTGGCGTCGCAGGTTGGCTTTGAGCGCCTCGAACTCCTCGCGCAGGCGTTCCGGCTCCTGCTCCAGCCAGTCCTCCCAGAGGGCGACCCGCATGCGCAAGAAGGCCAGGCTCTGGGCGACGCCGTCGTGCAGATCGCGGGCGATACGCGTGCGCTCCGCGGTAATGGCCTGTTCGAGGGCCACCAGGCTGGCAATCTCACGGGCGCGGCGGCGGCTGCCCTGCACCGCCTCGGCGATCTCCCCGCCTATGGTGATCAGCAGCGAGGTAACCTCGGGCGCCAGAGCGCCGGAGGCGTCGGTCGCGAGGCTGTGGGTATCGGTCAGGTAGCACTCGATCCAGCCGACCGGCGCATCGTCACCTTCGACGAGCGGCACAACCAGGCACGCATGCAGATCCGCAGGCATCCGACCACGAGGCGTCAGGACCTCGGGTTTCCGGGGAGGGGGCCGGTCGGGTCGCAGGCCAACCGTGGAGCGGGCCTGCGCCAGGTGCTCTTCCGTCAAGCCAGTGCTGCAAGCGATGAAGGCGCCCTCCTGTTCATCGAAGAGCGTCACTGCTGCGGCGCGGGCCTCGACCAGTTCGCCCGGCAGGGTGACGGCGTAATCCAGCACCTCGTCGAGGGTGGCGCTGCTGGCGATGCGCTGGTTCAGCTCATAGAGCACGGTGAGGCGCTGATGGGCAAGCTGGAGTTCATCGAGCATACGCCGTTCGGCGGTGCGGTAGCGCTGCTCCTGACCGGCAGCCCAGCTCAACACGCCCCACACGGCAACAGCGGCCAGCATGCCCCAGAAGAGCGGGTCGAGGGTATCGATGAGCCGGGTGGTGGGACGAAAACCAATGAGGGCTGTTTCCACCAGGCGCGTGAGGGCGAAGATCAGACCAATGATCGCCGCCAGGGGCCAGCGCACGCTCCGCAGCGCAGCGGCGATGTCGGGATAGGGGGGGGTATCCAGCGGCATAGGCATTATCTCGTGGCGCATCCGATAAGCTGGCTCACACTCGATGGGGGAGGAGGGTTGCTGGTGCGGGTTCACGCTTCTCCCGGGCGCGCCTTGCCCGCATCCAGACCATTGCAGGCGGGACGCCCGCGTACCCGGGATGGCGTTTCAGGCAAGGTTCGCAGGCGATCCACCGTTCGCAGCGTTCCGCCCTCCTCCGGCCTCCCTCCATTGGGGTTTGTGGAACGACTGTACCGTTCCAACGCTCGCTGTTGAACCTTGCCTTACGACGCCTGCGCCGCGCGCTCCAGCGCCTTCCAGTGCAACGGCAGGGTCCGCTCGATGTGTCGGTCGGCGGCGCGCCAGGTGTGCTCGCCATCGGGCAGAGCCGCGACCGGGGCAGCGTTTTCGATGCCCAGGCCGCGCAGCACCCGCAGCAGGTATTCGCCGCGGTAAAAGTTGGAGCCCCAGGGTTCCAGTTGCTCGGGCCCGTACTGGATGAGCCAGGTGATGCGACGGAGCGCGGCGCGGTCGGCGCGCAGCAGAAGGCAGACCGGATTGTTGGCGCTGAGGTGCTCGGGGTCGCGGGGGAGGCCGAGGGCCGGGTCGAACATGGGCTGGGCGAAGAGCGTGTCGCTGAGACGGGCGCTGGCGCCGGCGTCGCTGGCGTAGGGAAAGGAGCCATCGAAAGCGCCGACACTGACAAACAACTCAGGACGGAGGGCGGCAGCTTTGACCGCCATATAGCCGCCCAGGGAAAAGCCGGCAATGGCGCGCGCTGTGGGAACGGTGCGCAGGCGCCGGTCAATGGCCGGCAGCAATTCCTCAAAGAAGAAACGCTGAAACAGGCCGGCGCCCAGGCCCGCGGCGCGCGGCGGAGCGCAGCCGGGGCAGCGAAAGTCGGTGAGCAGGCCGGGGAAGCGGTTGTCATCGCTGGCCATGCCGGGCATCACCAGGATCAGCGGGCCAATCGCGCCGCTGGCGCGCAGCCGTTCGTAGACATCGATCACCGTGGTCCCGCCGCGGCTCTGGTCCTCGTGCGGATTGACCCACTCGCGCTCGTGGCCGCGCAGCAGATAGAGCACCGGAAAGCGGCGCCGGCGTTCCGCGGCGTACTCTGGCGGTAGGTAGACGTAGCAGCGCTTCGTGACGCCCAGCAGGCGACTGCGGAGGCGCACGAGCTGCGCGCGCGGGTCAGGGCTGTGCGTGTCTGCCATAGATCCCCGGAGATGCGCTGGTCAAAGAGGGACGCGGGGTGACCTGGTTGCCCCACCACCCTTCTGAGGGTTACCCGGAAGGGCTGCGCCCGCCCCAACCCTCTTGCCAGGCAGGGGGTGGGGAAACCCGGGTTGCCCAACTGTTCTCCTCAGTCGTCCGTCCGGCTGGGCCGCACACCGCCGGAATGAAAATATGTGTTCTTGGGAGGGCGAAGCCCTCCCAAACCCTCCCCGCTGGCGGGTTGTTTTCTGGGAGGGCTTCACCCTCCCAAGCCCGCCCGCGGGCGGGCTATTTTCACCTCAATCGTCCATCCGGCTGGGCCGCACACCGCCAGCAGGGGGTGGGGGAAACCTGGTTTCCCCATCTGTTCTCATCAGTCTAACACAATTCCATCAAAGGTCGCATTGACGCCGCCTGGCGAAGCGCTATAATAAGGGTACGTACGGGGATGCTCTGGTATCGACAGGGAGTGAAGGCCGTAGATTGCAGGCCGTGCCGCCCAGTCACGTTAAAGGGGCAAGGCAACAACTGCCAACACCAACAAGTGGGCTAAGGCTCCGGCCTACGCCCTCGCCGCGTAACCAACACACGGCGCGCCCCCACCGGTTCGCTCGATGACCGGCGGCCAGGCGTCAGCAAGTCGAGTGCTCCCTGGGTAAGCACCTGCTAGCCCGGGGAAAAGATCAGCAGGTTTGCCCGGAAGCCGCCTTGCTCGTTGTGTGGCCGCGGGCGAGAGTAAACAACGAGCTAAGCCTGTAGCATATCTGCGGTTTAGCTTTCTGGACGGGGGTTCGACTCCCCCCATCTCCACCAAAGGGGCGTAGAGACGTTGCAGTGCAACGTCTCTACGTTTTTTCGTCTCCGCGTCTACTGGCCGTCAACCGGGTTGTGATGGATTGTTTGTGTGGGAGGGCGCAGCCCTCCCACACCCTCCCCGCGGGCGGGTTGTTTCCTGGGAGGGCTGCGCCCTCCCACACCCTCCCCGCGGGCGGGCTATGTTCACCTCAGGAGGAAAAGGGCCGTCCCGAGGACTCTCGAGTGACCAGCAGGCACACCTGGCCGTCTATTACACGGTGGGTGGTAAACACAAGGAGGCAGGGATGTCGGTCACGTTTGAACAACACGTGGACATCAACGCGACCCCGGAGGCGGTCTGGACTCTGATCACCGATGCAACGAAGTGGCCGCTGTGGATCGAGCAGATGGAGCATGTCGAAGGGCTGGAGGCTGTGACTCCCGGGGCGTCGTTCCAGTGGCGTCACGGCAACCAGACTGGCACCGGCGCGGTGCTGCAGGTAGACGCGGAGCGCATGATTCTCAAACTGTCGACCCGCCTCGGTAATGACGAGCGCAGCCACACCTTCGATATTGACCGGAAGGGTGGCTTTATTCGGGTTGGAGCTAGAGACTCGCGGGTGCGCTACACCTATGCCTACGATGTAGCCGCCGGTTTGCTGGGCAAATTCGTGGCCGCGGGCAATCCGGGCGATACTCTGCGGGTCAAGAACACCCTGCAGAAGCTAAAGCGGCTGGCCGAGTCGAGCCAGTGATACGACTATGGGGAAACCGGGTTTCCCCACCTGCGGCGAGCCTGCTGCACCACGCCCCTCCCTGCGGGGAGGGCCTGGGAAGGCTGCGCTCTGCCGGGAAACGACCCATACGCAGCGCATTGCTGTGCTGTTGCTAACCAGTTTGCCCTCTGCCGCGTCCACATGTCCTCTTTCCCGCACCCCTCAGCCCTTCTCTTCTCACAAGGGACTCAGGACAGACAGAACATCGAGGCATCGGCTGGATGGCGCGTTGGGATGCGCCGCTTCGTGATGCGTCAGGGGCGCGTGCCACACTTACGGGACGGATGATGGGCTATCAGGGGCCGCCAGGCGGCTGAAAGGGGTGCAATCATGGGTTTCATCCTGTGGATCGTGATGGGTCTGATTGTCGGCGGCGTGGCCGGTTTCTTGATGCGTAGCAATTACCCTTGGTACATTGACCTGCTGCTGGGCGTGGTTGGCTCATGGCTGGGCGGCTGGCTGACGTCGATCTTCCTGGGAGTAGACCTGACGACCGGCTTTAACCTCACAACATTCGTGACGGCGCTGATAGGTGCGGTTATCTTGATTGCCCTCTCACGCCTGGTCTTCAGGGGCCGTTCGGCGTTGTAAGGGCACTCTATCGAAAAAATCCGGTGCGCGCCGCGGACTGCACTGCGCGCCGCGGATCGACCACCAGCGGGCCGTGGGGATTGAAGCGCAGCACAACGGTGGCGCCGGTGCGCAGCTCAAGCTCGCGCTCGCCATCAAAGGCGAGCACACACGGGTGATCGTAGGTAAGCTCCACCCGGTCGCCCGGCACAAGGAGACGATGCGTTTCCACACGCACCGTTTGCAGCAGGCCGGGGGCAACCGGCGCGCGCACGGAGACGCCCCGCGGCCCAAGGCGCAGGTACAGGCCGTGCCCCGCCGGATAGTCACCGGCCAGATAGTGGGCGCCGATCGCCGAAAGGCCGATTGCGCCCGGCTCGGCCCGGGTCAGGGCCAGGTCGCGGATGCGCGTGCTGTCCCAGATCGCCCGCGCAGCCACGAAGCGTTCGTCGTAAGCCGCAACATCAATGAGAGCAATGTCGTCGGGGGGGCCATCAAGCGCGCGGGCCTCTCCCTCGCCACTGAACCGGTAGACATCCAGGCGCGGAACGCGGGCCACCGCCTCGCCGGCCTGACCGCAGGCGACAAGCCCGGCGGCCAGGCCGGCGGTGGTGGCCTCGATCATCATCGGGAACACATTGTTGGTGCCGGTGGACAGTGGCATCAGGGGAACATCGCCGCACGCTTTTGCCACCAGCCGGTTGGTACCGTCGCCGCCGAGGGTGACGATACAGCGCGCTCCCTGCGCTGCCAGCAGCGCCGCCGCGCGCCGGGTGTCGTCGGGCATGAAGTACGCTGGCATCTCCAGCAAGCCAGCTTCAAGCGTCAACGGGAGATTGTCCAGGGCCTTCAGCCCGATACTGAAACGGTCGGGCATGATCCAGACCCGTTGCACGCCCACGGCGTCTAGCCCTAGCAGCACACGCCGGACGATGCTCACCTTCTCGTCGTTATCGAAGACCGAGCCATGCGCAACAAGGCGGCGAATGTCTTTGCCCGAGGCCGGGTTAGCGATAATGCCAACGGTGATCATGGGTTTACCTGGTCTATCGTTTGCTGCTATCTGCGCGCGCCCGGGAGGGCCGCGCCCTCCCAACTCCTCCCGGTGGGGAGGACGTGTCTCCACCGTGGACAGGGGACGGGAAAACCGGGTTTCCCCTGATTCTCACCTCAGCCATCCACGCGGCTGCGCCGCACAACGACAAAGGGAGAGGGAATGGGGAAACCGGGTTTCCCCGTTTCCCAACTGCTGGTGGGAGCGGCTGGCGCCCCCCAGCGGCAGGGGGTTGGGGAACGCCGGTCGCCCCATGTCCCAACCGCTGGTGGGAGCGGCTGGCGCCCCCCAGCGGCAGGGGGTTGGGGAAACCCGGTTGCCCCATGTCCCAACCGCTGGTGGGAGCGGCTGGCACCCCCCACAGGCGGGGGATGGGGAAACCCGGTTTCCTCATATGTTCACCTCAGCCGTCCATGCGGCTGCGCCGCACAACGACAAAGGGAGGGGGTTGGAGAAACCTGGTTTCCCCGTGTCCCAACCGCTGGTAGGAGCGGCTGACGCCCCCCACTGGCAGGGGGTTGGGGAAACCCGGTTTCCCCATATGTTCACCTCAGCCGTCCAGGGTTTCGCGGAGGAAGGCGACAGTAAGATCGGCGACCTGTTGAAAGCCAGGGCTGCCGGGGGTAACCCAGTCGAAGTGGCCCATGCCGGGGATCACCTGCAGGCGACAGGTGGCGCCAGCCCGGGCCGCGATGGCGCGGGCCTCCTCCACGGGCACCAGGCGGTCGGCGTCGCCGTGGACAACAAGCAAGGGGCGCGGCGCCACGTCTGCGGCGAAGCGCTCGGGGGCGTACTCGATCAGCGCCTCGGCGCTTTCGAGGGGCAGTTCGACGCGCATCTGGGGAAACTCGGCGCTGACCTGTTCAAGAAAGGCGCGCGAGTCGGGATCGGGGACGACGATCTCCAGCGGATCGACGCGCGTGGAAACGCCGGTCTGCACACGCTGGCGACGATCTTCGTCCAGGCGTGCCAGGAACTGCATCCACTCCCAGTGACGACGCAGGCTGCGCAGCCAGCGCGCGCCGTCGCCGGGCGGTTCGAGGGCCACGGCGACACGCACGCGCCGGTCAAGGGCAGCGGTGGTGATGGCGTGGGCGCCGCCCAGGCTGATCCCGACCACGGCCAGGCGGGCCGGATCGACCGCCGGTTGCTCGCTCAGGAAGGTGAGCGCGGCACGGGCGTCGGCGACCTGCTCAAGCGGTATGAGGCGCCCCCGCGGGCCCGCGCTGTCGCCGAAGCCGCGGTAATCGAACACCAGGGCGACGTATCCAGCCGCGTTGAGGGCTTTCGCCAGATCGGGCATGACCATAGTCTTGAGGTAGGTGTAGCCGACCAGCAGCACGACGCCGGGACGACGCGCGCCCGCGGGGAGATCGCGCGGAGTGTAGAGCAAGCCGTCGAGACGGTGACCGTCGCTAAAAAACGTAACTCGCTGAATGGGCTGGGCAGCGGGGGCGGAACGGGCCGCCAGGGCGCGTTCCACATCGGCGCGGGTGATCGCGCCGCCGGGGCCGGTGCCGGTGACGGTTGCCAGGTCGAGATTGTGGTCACGGGCCAGTTTTCTCGCTGCGGGCATGGCCCGCACGGTGGCGCTCGGGACGGGCACAGCGGAGGGGCTGACGAGAGGAGGGACCACGGGCCTGGCAGCCTCCTCGTCCGGCGGGGTATCAACAGGCGGCAGATCGAGACTCTCCCCAGGGGCGGCGATGTAGGCAATCACACGGGTCACGGCAACAACGCTGCCCTCAGGGTAGCAATGCCGCGCCAGAATACCGCTGGCTGGCGCTTCAACCAGATTGGTGAGTTTCTCAGTTTCAACCTCGGCCACAGGCTCGCCCTTCTGTACCGGGTCGCCCTCCTGCTTCAGCCAGAGGTTGATCTTCCCTTCCTGCATGCTCAGGCCCCATTTGGGCATGGTAACGGCGGTGGGCATGGTATCTCCGTAGGAGGCAAACAAGAAACGCCAGGGCTGCACTGTGGCGCCCGGGTGACTTGACCCCTCCCGGCGGTGTTCAGGGGCGGACAGAACGTATGGACGCCGACGGGCGTGATGGCGTTGGGAGGCGCTGGTTGGTTCCCGCCGCCGTCCCCCTTCGACAGGCTCGGGCTTCGCCCTGAGGCTCAGCCCGGAGGGGCGGGCCGCTCCAGCTTCGCTGGAGAGCCTGCGCTGAGCCTGTCGAAGCGGGGAGACCAGAGCCGCGCGCAGGGGCGTTCCAATGCGGTACAAGCCACGTTGGCTCGGATGTTCTGTCCGCCCTTAAAGGAGGACCGGAGAGGGGTCGAGCCGGTTAAACTTCGTTCACAGACTACTTACGCGCCCACTGCTGACCGCGCGGCGGCGACGATCCGCTCTGGCGAGGGCACGTAGAGGTCCTCCAGGGCCGGGCTAAAGGGCACCGGCGTGTGCGGAGCAGTCACCAGTTTGACGGGAGCATTCAGGTACTCCAGGGCCTGGGTAGCCGCGAGAGTCGCGATGTCGCCGGCGACGCTGCAACGGGGATTGTCTTCGTCCACCACCACGAGACGCCCGGTCTTGCGGATGGAGGCCAGGACCGTTGCCTCATCCAGCGGCGAGAGGCTCCGGAGATCCACCACTTCGGCATTGATCCCGCTGGCGGCGAGGTGTTCGGCGGCCTGGAGGGCGTGGAGCACCATGCGCGAGATAGCAACGATGGTCACATCATCGCCTTCGCGCTTGATATCGGCCTGGCCGAGGGGGATCACATACTCGCCTTCGGGCACCGGACCCCTGGAGTCGTAGAGCACCTTGTGTTCGCAGAAAATGACCGGATCATCATCGCGGATAGCGGCGGCCAGGAGGCCCTTGGCATCGGCGGGAGTGGCCGGAGCGACGACCTTGATACCGGGGAAGTGAACGAAGGTCGAGTAGATCGAATCGGAGTGCTGGGCAGCGGCGCGGAAGCCGGCGCCGATCATGGTTCGGATGGTGAGGGGAATACGCGCCTTTCCACCAAACATATAGCGCATCTTGGCGCCCTGATTGACGATCTGATCAAGACAGACGCCAGCGAAGCCGATAAACATCAACTCCACCACGGGGCGCAGGCCGGTGGCGGCAGCGCCGACCCCGGCGCCCATAAAGCCCGACTCGGTGATCGGCGTATCGCGCACCCGCTCGCGGCCAAACTCATGCACCAGCCCCTTCGTCACGCCGAGCACGCCACCCCAGGCATCGAGATGCGCCTCAGCATCGCTGTGCGGCGCGCCGGTAACGTCCTCACCCATCAGGATCACCGTAGGGTCGCGGCGCATTTCGATACGCAACGCCTCGTTAATCGCCTCACGGTAGCTGAGCGTCCGTACTTCCGCTTCGATCAGCGTGGTCATCGATTCACCTCCTGAAAGGGCCAGAGACCGGCGGCGGGGTAGCTGACGTACACATCGGTGAGGAGATCGGCAGCGGTGGGGAGCGGACTCTCTGCCGCAAAGCGCGCGGCCGCTTCAATCGCCTCACGCGCCTGCGCGTCAATCGCGTCAAGCTCGGCCTGGCTCAGCAGTTCCTGTTCGATCACGGTTGTGCGGAAGCGGTTGAGGCAATCGAGGGCGCGGTAGTGCGCGTCCTCACTCTGGTCGCGGTATTTGAGCGAGTCGCCCTCAAAGTGCCCGTAGTAGCGGTAGGTCTGGGCCTCGATGAAGGTAGGTCCTTCGCCGCGCCGCGCGCGGGCGATTGCCTCGCCAGCCGCCTCGTAGACAGCGAAGAAATCGAGGCCGTCAATGGCGATACTGGGCATGCCAAAGCCGCGCGCGCGCGCCGCAATATCCTGGCCCGACACCGAGTAGCGTGGCGAGGTGGTTTCGGCGTAGCCGTTGTTTTCACAAACGAATACGACCGGCAACTTCCAGATACCGGCCAGATTGAGGCCCTCGAAGGTAGTGCCCTGGTTGGAAGCGCCATCGCCAAAGAAGCAGGCCGTCACCTGATCGGTGCCTTTGAGGCGAGCGGTCAGCCCTGCTCCGCAGGCCAGGGGCGGCCCCCCGCCAACGATGCCATTGGCGCCGAGCATCCCCCGGTCCACATCGGCGATGTGCATTGAGCCACCTTTGCCCTTGCAGGATCCGGTTGCCTTGCCGTAGATCTCGGCCATCATGGCCCGGAGATCCACGCCTTTGGCGATGCAGTGCCCGTGGCCGCGATGAGTGCTGGTGATAAAGTCATCGTCGCCCAGGTGGGCGCAGACGCCCACAGCGACAGCCTCTTCACCAGCGTAGAGATGCACGAACCCGGGGATTTTTCCAGCGGCGAAATCGGTGTGAAGGCGATCTTCGAACTCGCGGATGAGGCGCATCCGTTCGTAGGCCCAGAGCAGGCGTTCGCGAGAGATCTCCATTGGTCATTCTCTCCGTTCAGCAGTGAACTTTGAATCGCTAATGCGCTGTGGGGCGCAAGGGGGCGGAGCACTGAACGCGTTATCGGCTCAATTGGCCAATCTGACACTCCAGATCGACGGCTATGGCATTGCCGGTTTGCAGGAGGGCGGGCATTGTGCCTGGCGCGCGCTCGTGCCGGTTCCTGGCTGCCCCTCTCGCTTCGCATGGCCCGCAGGAAGACATGCTGCGGTTCGAGCACGAGGGGCGAACAGTTTTAAGGACGGCCTGGTGGGTATACCTCCTTTCGGGGCGAGCCACGCCGATGGGCAAAACCCGGACAGGCGCGGCGTGTCCACGCCTGGACGGCCGCGCAGCGGCGGTGCGTGTTTCTGGACTGATACGTATTGGATATGTCTAATATAACTGATTTCTATGGGCTGTCAAGGGCGATTGCGCGGCGCGTGTGCACACGTGGGGTAATACCATTTTAGATTTTAGATTTTAGATTTTAGATTTTGGATTTTGGATTTTGGATTGCCACGCTGGGCAGCACAACGCCTGAAACCGCTTCAGGCAATGCGGCATCATCAACGGTAATTAACACATACCTTGCTGGATGTACCGCTCAGGATGCATTCGCTTGCCGACGTTGTATTCGCCCTGCCTCTTCCTGGGAACGCCGGAGCATCTGGTATACTCCAGGTGATGTATCGAGTCCTGCGCCGCTCCCTGATTCTTCTGGTCGCACTGGCGCTTCTTCCGCCCGCGGTGCTGGCCGGCCCCGTCGTGCCCGACGGCTTCGCCGACCCGGCCTTTCGCGACCTGTGGGTTCGCGCCGATCTCGCGGTGGCCGGGGGGGCCGCTCGGTCGTGGACCTGGGGGGCCTTACCCGGTGAGCGGCGCTATGAGCGCTACGATCAGGCGCCTGGCGGCGCGCGCCTGGTGCAGTACTTCGACAAGGCGCGTATGGAGATCGGCGACCCGGCGGGGAACCGGCGCTCGCCCTGGTTCGTCACCACCGGCCTGCTGGTGGTTGAGCTGATCAGCGGGCAGATGCAGGTTGGGGCGACAACCTTCGTGATCCGCGCGCCGGCGGCCATCCCCGTGGCCGGCGATCTGACCGATAATCCCGACGCGCCCACATACGCTATGCTTGCGCCCCTGGCCGCGCTCGATGGCGCCGGGCGCGCCCCGCCCCGCCCCGGCGCGCGGGTCAGCGCCACCTTCGGCCCTGCCGGCAGCGGCGACGACCCGACCCTGGCGCGGCCTGAAACTGCCATCGTCCGCTACGATGCGGTAACGGGGCGCAACGTTCCCCTGGTGTTCGACCGCTTTATGGAGCAGCAGCGCGCCTGGCTCGACCCGCTGTTCGTCTTCGGGCGTCCGATCACCGAGCCCTTCTGGGCGCGCGTGCGCGTGGGCGGTCGTGACACCCGGGTGCTGATCCAGGCCTTCGAACGCCGTCTGCTCACCTACACTCCTGCCAATCCCGAACCCTGGCAGGTCGAGATGGGCAACGTAGGCCAGCACTACCTGCGCTGGCGCCACGGCCACGACTTACGCTACGCCCGCCCCGCTCCTGCGCAAGCCCTCAGCGTGCGCGAAACCACGCTGGTCATCCCAACCTACGACCTGGCGCCGGCGCTGCGCCCCACGTCGCCGGATGATCCGATCTTTCCCTACGAACGCCTCGAGCCGGGCCGGGTTGGCCCGCCGCAGCCTCGCCCCTACCGGGCGCTGATAATCGAGAACCGATTTCTCAGCCTGACCGTTCTGCCCGAGCTGGGCGGGCGGCTGCTCCAGGCCGTGGATCGGACCAGTGGACGGGCGATCTTCTACCAGAATCCGGTGATCAAGCCTGCGCCCTTTGGTCAGCGTGGCTGGTGGCTGGGGGTGGGCGGGCTGGAGTGGGCCGTACCCACCCAGGAGCACGGGTATCTGGAGCATCTGCCCTGGGAAGTGGCGGTAAGCTCCGACCGCAACGCGGTAACGGTGCGAGCCACCACCACCGAGCGGCAGCGTGGCTTTACGGTGAGCGGCAGCCTCACCCTGCGCGCGGGCGAGGCGCGCTTCGTGGCGCGCCTGGCAGCGCGCAACACTTCCACCGCCGCGCAGCCGCTTCAGATGTGGACCAACGCCATGCTCAGCCCGGCGGGCGACAATCGGGTAGGGAGGGGGCTGCACTTTGTGGCCCCCACCGGGCAGATGATCGTCCACGCGAGCAGCGACGAAGGGCTGCCCGGCCCACGGGCGAGCATCGCCTGGCCGCGCCACGACGGGCGCGATCTGAGCGACCCGACCACCTGGACGGGCTACCTGGGGGTCTTCACCCCGGCGCCCCCTCCGTTCCTGGGCGTCTACGACGTGAATGCCGACAGCGGCGCCGCGGTGGCGCATGGCTCGGGAGTAGTCGGGGGCAAGCTCTTTGGTTTCGGCCCGCGCAACGACCCGCGCCTGTACACCGACGACGACAGCGGCTATGTAGAACTGTGGAGCGGGGCCCAGGCGACCTTCTGGGACGACCCGCCCCTGGCGCCAGGCGCGACGCGGAGCATCGAGGGCACCTGGCTGCCGCTGTGGGGCCTGGGCCGGCTCGTTACGGCTACCGCCGACGGCGCCCTGGGCCTCTCGCGCCGCGATGACGGCGGCCTGACGGTGGCCCTGGCAACCCCGCGCATCATCACTGGCGCAACCGTCACCGTGGCCCTCGACGGGCGCACGGTCTTTCGCAGCCCACCCCTGACCCTGCGCCCCGACCTGCCCCTCTCCATCGAACTACCGCCCGGCGCCGGCGGCCGGGTGCGCGTCGAAGCCGGCGGGGTGCGCCTCGAAGGGGTTGAAGAGTAAGCGTATTCCTGAGGTGAAAATACGGGGAAACCGGGTTTCCCCAACCCCCTCCCTGCGGGGAGGGTTTGGGAGGGCGTAGCCCTCCCGGGAAACAAGCCGTGGTCACCTCCAGGTAACTGTTTACACTCGGGCTAAAGCGCCACCCCGGGAGAAAGGTGAACCCGTACATCTCCAGAACACCGTTTTCACACCCGTGTGGTATACTATCACGCCGGGCTTCTGAACGGATGCGCACGCGGCCTCGCTGCCCGTTACCGGAATACACAGCGGAGTGGGCAAGGGCGACGCCCCGGCAAACGCGCCCTGCGGGCCGGGGCCCGGGAAGACCGGGTTTCCCCTCCTTTTCAGATCTGGCGCCTATGCGGCTGCGCCGCACAATGACAAGATGAACAATGAGTTTTTCCTGGGAGGGCGTAGAGGAGCAGCGACGCCGCGCCTCTACGCCCGAACCCTCCCACGCACGGCCTATGTTAGGAGGCGCCGATGAGTGAGCGCACCGTCTATCTGGATCACGCGGCCACGACCCCGCTTGATCCGCGCGTATTGGAGGCAATGCTGCCCTACCTCACGGAGCACTACGGCAACCCGTCGAGCATGCATCGCCTGGGGCGCGCGGCCCTCCAGGCTCTCGATGATGCTCGAGAGCAGATGGCGCTGATTCTGGGCTGTTCGCGCCGTGAGGTCATCTTCACCGGCGGCGGCAGTGAGAGCATCAACCTGGCCCTCAAAGGCGCTGCGCTGGCCCGGCGTATGGCAGGCGCGCACGGGCACCTGATCGTCAGCGCCATCGAGCACCACGCTGTCTTGCACGCCGCCGAGTACCTCCAGCAGCACCACGGTTTCGAGGTGACGCTCCTCCCGGTCGATGAGCGCGGCCTGGTTCGCCCCGATGATCTGCGGGCGGCGCTGCGACCCGACACGGCCCTGGTCTCGGTGATGTACGCCAACAACGAGATCGGCACCATCCAGCCGATAGCCGAACTCGGGGCAATCTGCCGCGAGGCGGGGGCGCCCCTGCACACCGATGCGGTGCAGGCTGCGGGCGCGCTGCCGCTGGATGTCGAGACGCTCAAGGTGGATTATCTGAGCCTCACCGCCCACAAGTTCCACGGTCCCAAGGGCGTCGGTCTGCTCTACGCGCGGCGGGGCGCGCCATTGCTGCCGCAGATCAACGGCGGGGCCCAGGAGCGCCGCCGCCGCGCCGGCACCGAGAACGTGGCCGGCATCGTTGGTCTGGCCGCGGCCCTGACGCTTGCCGAGGAGCGCCGCCCCACCAGCGCCGAGCAAGTGCGCGCGCTGCGCGAGCGTCTGGTGGACGGGGTGCTCGCCGCTGTGCCCGATAGCTGGCTCAACGGCGACCGCGTCAGGCGCCTGCCCGGCAACGCCAACCTGGGCTTCGCCGGTCTTGAGGGCGAAAGCCTGCTCCTGCTGCTCGACCAGGCGGGGATCTGCGCCAGCAGTGGCTCGGCCTGCACCAGCGGGTCGCTCGAACCCTCCCACGTACTGCTGGCCCTGGGCCTCGCTCCCGAAGCCGCGAATGGCTCGGTGCGCTTCTCGCTGGGTCACAGCATCACCGAGGCCGACATCACCTACGTGCTCGAGACCCTGCCGCCACTGGTGGCGCGCCTGCGGGCGGTCGCCGCCCAGGGCGCCGAACGCGAGCCTGTCGCGGCGTAGGCCAGCAAGCCCCGGCGTGAAAGGTACGTGGCGCATCCGGCACATCACGCTACAAACCTGTCAGATGTGGCAGCGCAGGCCAGGGTCTGATTACTGCCCAGGAAACAACCCGCCAGCGGGGAGGGTTTGATACCAATTACCGTTGATGATGCCGCATTGCCTGAAGCGATTTCAGGCGTTGTGCTGCCCAGCGTGGCAATCCACAATCCAAAATCTAAAATCCAAAATGGTATGAGAGGGACGTAGCCCTCCCGGGAAACAGCCCGCGGGCGGGGAGGGTTTGGGCGTAGAGGCACGGCGCCGCGCCTCTACGCCCTCCCAAAAACAGTAACAATAACAATGACAACAATGATGTTCATTCCCGGCAGTGTGCGCCCTGGGAATGGCGCCTGCCAGGTTTTTTCAGCGCCTCCCAGGCTTCAGTAGCACCCAGCACCTTGCAGCTTGACAAAGATCGCCGCACGGACTACCCTGATGAAGGTCGGTGATCGACCTTTTGATAATCTCTTAACGGCGAGAATCGGGTGCCCTGCACTGAAGTTCTCGAAGATCTCTCATCAGCAGAAGGTCAGGGCGCCTCTACACGTTCACCTGCCGGAGGCGCGGGCATGTAACGCTGGCTGTGTGGAGGCGGGGCCGCGCTCCACACAACCCGGTCCTACTCACACAAGGTGGCTACAGTATGGAGGAAGCCGCTAATGGCACAACTGGATCTCGCGAAGTGCATACGAAGCGTTGATCTGGAGCGGGGCGTCGTGCCCATCTCGAAAGCCGCTTCGTCGCTCGCAGCGCTGATCAAGCGATCGCAGGCCAACCATCAGCCGATCGTAGTGACCCAGAAAGGGTATCCAACCGGCGTGATCATCGATATCGAGGTGTTTACCGCTATCCGCCAGTTTATTGAGGAGCACACCAGGGAAACCGAAGGTGAGCCCGAAGGAGCCTGATGGGCGAGGCGCCGGGGAGCATGCGGGCGGGGCTGGTCTTTGTTGGTCTGGCGGCGTTGATCTGGGGCACGATTGGCGTGGCAGTGAGCCTGTTGTACGGGCTGGCTGCCACGAATCCCCTGTCGATAGGCTTTCTGCGGCTGCTCATCGCCGCGCCAGCGCTGCTGCTGGTGAGCCGCATCATGGTGGGGCCGGCGTTCTGGCGCGTGCAACGGCCCCACTTGCGGATCATGACATTGATCGGCGTGGCCTTCGCCGCCTACCAGCTCTGCTACTTCGCGGCCATCCCTCGCCTGGGAGTGGCCGCAGCAGTGATGATCAATATCTGTAGCGCGCCGGTATTCACCGCCGTACTGGCGGGGCTGTTTCTGCGGGAGCGACTCCAGTGGATCACCGGCGCGGCCCTGGTGGGGGCGATTGGCGGCACGGCGCTGCTCGTGGGCGGCGCGCCGACGGCCAGCGGCGCTGAGCTCTGGGTGGGCGCGGCCCTGGCCCTCAGCGCCGGATTGTGCTACAGCCTGGTCGTGCTGGGCAGCCGGGTGGTGGCTCCACATTACCATCCGTTGCAGCCGATAAGCATGGCATTCACCCTCGGCGCGGTGGTGCTGCTCCCGCCGGCCCTGGCCAGTGGCCTGGTCGTAGCGTATCCACCTGCGGGCTGGGCGCTGTTGCTCTACCTGGGGTTGGTGCCGACGGCGTTTGCCTATGTGCTCTACCTGCGAGGGCTGCGTACCGTACCGGCCACAGTGGCCGCCATCGCCACCTTGCTCGAACCACTGGGTTCGACGGTGCTTGCCATCCTGCTGCTTGGCGAACGGCTGGCGCCGTCCGGCATTGCCGGGGCGGGCCTGTTGCTCGCCAGTATGGCTATGCTCTACCTGGGTCAGGGAGAAGCTGCGGCGGTCGAAGAGCGCTGTTAGCCACCCGCGCGGCTGCGCCGCGCAACGCCAGATGATTTGTTCCTGGGAGGGCGCAGCCCTCCCAAACCCTCCCGGTGGGGAGGGTTTGTCACCCCCGTGGGCAGAGGGTTGGGGCGAAAGACGTTCCGCCCCGAATCACCAGGAGGTCACCAATGGGTTCCTGGACAGAACTGGACGCAATCTACCCGCCGGGGAAACTCACCCCGGCGACGGCGCTGGTAGTCGCTCTGGGGCATCTGGTGGGAGCGACAGATGTGTACGAGGGAGAACGACTGGCGACTTTTCTGCCCCCCGGTCTCAGCTACGACGCGGATCTGATCGGGCGCGCCGGGCGCTACCTGGCCGAGGTGCCGCTGGAGCAGTTCTTTGCCGAAGCCCGGGAGTTGCTCTCGCAGCGGCAGAGGCTGGTGGTGGCCCTGCAGGTGCTCGACCGCGCCCTGGCGCTGGGCGACACGCCAGCGCTGCGGGAGCGCGCCGCGCGCCTCATTGCCGGCATCGGCGCCGATGCGGATGCGCTGGCCGTCCACCGTCCCACCCTGGCGCTAAAAAACGACCTGGGGGCGTTTACTCAATAGACGGTCACGCGGCTGCGCCGCGCACCACAGGAATGCAAAGCGATTTTCCCGGGAGGGCTGCGCCCTCCCAAACTGTTCCCGCCAATGGGGTTGTTTTCTGGGAGGGCGCAGCCCTCCCAAACCCTCCTCCGTTTGCGCGCCTTCTTCGTAGTGGATGTTCTGTGACGCCGACAATCCGTGCTCAGGGCTTGACAGCGGTCGGGGTCATAGCATATAATCATTACCGATAAGAATATATTTAATTCCATTTTTTACTATAAATTAATCTGACAGTGGGCACTGGCAGGTCTCATAGCCGCTCCATGCGGGGTATGGCGTTGCCGCATGCTCTCCTGGCTCTGCCTGGATCCCGGGCCAGGCAACCCGCTCGAGGGGCGGAGGAGGCTAAAGGAAAGCCGGATGGCCCGAGCTGTAGCGAGCTTGTTGAAGCGCGCCTCTGGCGGAAGATTCGCGCAGGGGTCGGACGGTTCACTAACGCTCACGCGCTGCCGCACGCCGTCACGACACCCGCTGGCGGGCCTTCGGGCGGTGAAACCCGGCGGCAGGGTTGCATACTTCCTTGCAAGCATAGGAGGCTGGCATGCCGGTGACACCGACGTATCCGGGCGTGTACATCGAGGAGATCCCCAGCGGGGTACGGACGATTACGGGGGTAGCCACATCAATCACCGCCTTCCTTGGAAAAGCGCTGCGCGGCCCGACCGACCAGCCAGTCACCATCACTAGCTTCGCCGACTTCGAGCGTATCTTCGGCGGGCTGCATCGCGACTTCACGCTCGGCTATGCCGTGCGTGATTTCTTCCTCAACGGCGGCAGCCAGGCCATTATCGTGCGGCTCTACAAAGCGGTGGAGGGAAAGGCCACGAAAGCCACCTACGAGGTGCCCAACCTGACGCTGGAGGCGGCCTCGGAGGGCGCCTGGGGCATGCAGGTGCGCGTGCGCGTAGACAAGAAGCCATCGCCATCCGATGACCCCAACCTGCGGGCCGTGGCGCAACGGCTCGGTGTGCAACCGGACGATCTCTTCGACCTGACCGTGCGCGACGGCGGCACCGGCGCCATCGAGACGTTCCTCAACCTCACGACCAGGGAGAGCGCGCGTCGCGCCGACCGCGTGCTCAAGGCCGAATCGCGGCTGGTGCGCGTGGCCTCCAGCTTCCCCCTCCCCTCCAACACCAGTCCATCGGCGCATGCCGGCGCGCTCACCGACACCGATGTCTGGACCGATGACACCAAGTCCACGCCCGCCAAGACCACGCCTTCGTCGGCCGAGGCGGTGGATAGCGCCTCGCTGGACTCGGCGACCTACCAGGGCATCGAATCCGACAAGACGGGCCTGTATCAGCTCGAAAAGGCCGACCTGTTCAACCTGCTCTGCATTTTGCCCGATGCGCGCGGGGGCGACGTGCCCGACGAAGTCTATCAGAAAGCGCTGAGCTATTGCGTCAAGCGCCGCGCCATGCTCATCGTGGACCCCAAGGACGGCTGGAACTCGGTGAGCGCCGCGCAGACGGGCGTGAGCGGGATGAACCTCACCGGCGACGCTGCGCGCAACGCTGCCATTTTCTTCCCGCGCATCAAGCAGGCCGACCCCAAACTCGACGGCCAGATCGAGACCTTCGTGCCGTGCGGGGCCATCGCCGGGGTGATGGCGCGCACCGACGCGCAGCGCGGGGTTTGGAAAGCGCCGGCAGGCATTGATGCCGCGCTCAATGGCGTGGCCGGTCTGCAGGTGGAGATGACCGACGCCGAGAACGGCCTGCTCAACCCGCTGGGCATTAATTGCCTGCGTACCTTCCCCGTGTTTGGCCGCGTGGTGTGGGGCGCGCGCACCCTGCGCGGGGCCGATGTGGCCGCGGACGAGTACAAGTACATCCCCGTGCGCCGGCTGGCGCTGTTCATCGAGGAGAGCCTGTACCGCGGCACGCAGTGGGTGGTGTTCGAGCCCAATGACGAGCCGCTGTGGGCGCAGATCCGCCTCAACGTCGGCGCCTTCATGCACAACCTGTTTCGCCAGGGCGCGTTCCAGGGCCGTACCCCGCGCGAGGCCTACTTCGTCAAGTGCGATAAGGAGGCGACGACCCAGAACGATATCAACCTGGGCATCGTCAATATCCTCGTTGGCTTCGCGCCCCTCAAGCCGGCTGAGTTTGTGATCATTAAGCTCCAGCAGATGGCGGGGCAGATCCAGGTCTGATGTGAACATATGGGGAAACCGGGTTTCCCCACGCCCCTGCCTGATGGGAGGGTTTGGGAGGGCATAGCCCTCCCAAGAAAAACCTATGTTCATCGTGTCGTTGTGCGGCGCAGCCGCGTGGACGACTGATGTGAACATATGGGGAAACCCGGTTTCCCCCTGCCGGCGTTGTACGGCGCAGCCGCATGGATGGCTGATACGAACATCGGGGAAACGGGGTTTCCCCAACGTTGTGCGGCGCAGCCGCGTGGACGGCTGATGTGAACATATGGGGAAACCGGGTTTCCCCACCCCCCTGCCGGCGTTGTGCGGCGCAGCCGCATGGATGGTAGATACGAACATTGGGGAAACCGGGTTTCCTGATGTTCAGATCAGGGTATGTTGCACAGCCGTACGGATATCCGAGGAGGAGCTATGGCCCAGTTTAGCGTGAACGCCCAGCGCTTCGATCCATACAAGAACTTCAAGTTCCGCGTCAAGTGGGATGGACGCTACGTGGCCGGGATCAGCAAGGTCGGCGCTCTGAAGCGTAGCACCGAGGTGGTGGAGCATCGCGAGGGCGGCGATCCCAGCACCAGTCGCAAGTCGCCAGGGCGCACCAAGTACGAGGCGATCACTCTGGAGCGCGGCGTCACCCACGATAAGGAGTTCGAGCAGTGGGCCAATAAGGTCTGGAACTATGGCTCGGGCCTCGGCGCCGAAACCTCGCTGAAGGACTTCCGTAAGGATATCATCATCGAGATGTACAACGAGGCCGGCCAACTGGTGATCGCCTACAAGGTCTACCGCTGCTGGGTTTCAGAGTACCAGGCCCTGCCCGATCTCGACGCTAACGCCAATGCCGTGGCCATCCAGACGATCAAGCTAGAGAACGAGGGCTGGGAGCGCGACTACGAGGTGCCGGAGCCCGGCGAGCCGAGTTTCACCGAACCTGCGTAGCGAAGTTGTTCTCTACGTATGGTTGGTGAAGGGGGTTTCTGATATAACGCCGGGGAAACCAGGTCTCCCCACGCTGCTGCTCATCGGGGCGCCGGGCGACCCCGACAGCGGTTGCGAAATGGGGAAACCGGGTTTCCCCAACCCCTGTCCGCCAGGGTGGCAAGCGTCCCTGGAAGCGGTTGGAGGGTGGGGAACGCGGGGTTTCCCGCGCCCCTCCCCGGAAGAGGTGCCTGTGTTCACCTCAAAAACCATCGCGCATCCTATGGCTGATGAATTGTCTTCTAGTTTGGCGGGCTTGTCGGCAAACGCCATCTTGCGTCTGTGGGAGATTGGCGCGGCCCAGCATCCACTCGACCGGGCGCTGACCTTTCTGATGGTGGCCGAACCGGGCCTGACGCGCGCCGAACTGGCCCGCTTACCGGTCGGTCACCGTGATGCCCGTCTGCTGGCCCTGTACGCGCGCCTCTACGGACCGCAGATCGCCGGCCAGGGGCGCTGTCCGACCTGTGACGAGAGGGCGGAGTTTGAACTGGACGCGCGCGCAGTGCTGGCCATCGCCGACAATGACGATCGGCTGGCGCCAATGAGCGTGACCAGCGGTGACTATGTGGTGACATATCGCCTTCCCGACAGCTTCGACCTGGCCGAGATCGCCCGGCTGGCCGACGTGGACCAGGCCCGGCAGCGGCTGCTGGAGCGCTGCATCGTGCAGGCGACGTGCGACGGCGCGGAGATCGCGGCGGAGCAACTGCCGGCGGAGATCGTGGCCCTGGTGGCCGAGCAGATGGCCGCCCGCGACCCGCTGGCGGTGATCGAAGTGGAGCTGACGTGTCCTGTCTGCGGCTCCCAATGGGAGCCCGTCCTCGACATTGTCACGCTTCTGTGGACCAGGCTTGAGGCGCAGGCCCGACGACTGTTGCACGAAGTTCACACGCTGGCCCGCGCCTATGGCTGGCGTGAGAGCGACATCCTGGCGCTCAGCCCGGCCCGCCGGCAGGCCTATCTGGCATTAACCTGAACCTATGGGAAACCGGGTTTCCCCACTCCCCTGCCTGAGGAGAGGGTTTGAGAGAGCTGCGCCTTCCTACGCGAGTCTGGTTTCATTCCTGGAGAATGACAGGACGGCACGTTCAACCGGCAAGCGTGGCTGTAGCAGATAACAGACAACCATGGCCGATCTGCTGACAAAGCTGGTCCAGCGCACACTGGGGCTTGCACCGACAGTTGCGCCATCGATCGTCCCGCTCTTTGCGCCAGACGCATCGCTCTCCGGCGCCACGGCGCCGGTCGTTGCGGCGCCCCCGGATGCCCCTTCGGCGATCGTTGCGGCGTCTGAGGCCGAACCTGCACCGCGCCCGGAGGCGCCATCGGCTGAGGACGGGGCGCCCGTAGCCGCGACCAGCGCCGTCGCGAGCATGCTCACAGCTCCAACGGCTGAAGCCGGGGTGTCGCGTCACGCCGGGGATCGGCAATCTGCAGCGCCGGCCACCTCACAGCCGCCGGTGATTGAGATCAGCACGGGTCGGGTCGCGGATGCTTTCGGGTCCACCACGGCGCCGCAACTCCGGCCCACTGCGTCCCGCGAGGCCGGAAAGGCCGAGGGCCACAGGAGCGACGATGCGCTCCTCCTGCCGCCTCACGAGCCGGGGCCGCCGCGCGCCGTCCCCCGCGCCCCGGCGGCGCCCGTAGCCGGGCCGCCGCCACAGCCACCAGGGCGCCCGTCGTCGGCGCCGCTGGCTGAGGCGGCTATACCGTGGGAGGATTCGCCAGATACGGCGCTGCTGATGCCGCTCAACCCGCCCGTAGCCGCGACCGGCGCCGTCGCGAGCATCCTCACGACCCCGACGGCTGAGGCCGGCCCGTCGCGCCGCGGTGAGCCCGTCGCGGCCGCGTCCGGGCCGCCGGTGATTGAGATCACCATTGGTCGAGTGGAGGTGCGCGCCGTGCAGCCGCCAGCGCCCGCCCGATCCAGACCGGCGGCTCCGCCTGCGCCGCAGGTGTCGCTCGAAGAGTATCTGCGCCGGCAGAACGGGGGGAAACGATGAGCAATTTCCTGGCCATTGCCACCGTCACCGCCACGCTGCGCCAGATGCTCGAAGATGCGATTAGCCGCGATGTGCCGGGCGCCACGGCTACCGCGGTGCGGCCCAACGCCCCGAACAACCAACTGCCCAATCCGGGGGTCAATCTGTATCTCTACCACGTGACACCGAATGCCGCCTGGCGCAATGCCGACGTGCCGACCCGCGCCGCCGACGGGGGCCTGGTGCAACGCCCCCGCGCCGCCGTCGATCTGCACTACCTGCTGTCGTTCTACGGAAATGACGGCGACCTGGAACCGCAACGGGTCCTGGGCAGCGCCCTGCGCGCCTTGCACGAGCGCCCGGTGCTTCCGCGGGGGGCCTTGCGCGAGGTGATCGCCGCGACCCCCGTCCTCGCCGCTTCCAACCTCGACTCAGAGGTTGAGTCGGTGAAGTTTACGCAAACGCCGCTCTCGCTCGAAGAGCTGTCGAAGCTCTGGTCAGTCTTCTTCCAGACGCCCTACGTGCTCTCAGTGGCCCTGCAGGCGGGTGTGGTGCTGATCGAGGGCCAGGGCGCCCCGCGCGCGACCCTGCCCGTGCGCGAGCGCAACGTGTATGTGGTCACCTTCCGCCAGCCGGTCATCGAGCGGATTGATGCGGCGGCCGGTATTGGGCAACCCATTCTGGCCGGCGCCGACATCCGCATCGTCGGGAGTAACCTGCGTGGCGACAGCACGCGCGTGCGCTTCGGCGAGACGCTGGTCACCCCACCGGCTAGCCAGGTCGGCGATGCGGCGATTGACGTGGCGCTGCCGGCCGGATTGCGCGCTGGTGTGCAGAGCGTGCAGGTCGTGCATCCGCGGCTGATGGGCACGCCGCCCACCCCGCACAGCGGTATTGAGTCGAATGCGGCGGCCTTCGTCTTGCAGCCGACAGTCGGTTTTGCTGTGTCGAATAGTACGTCGGTGGTTGTGGATGGCGTGACGCTCCGTTCAGCCACGCTCACCGTCACCTTTAACCCGGCTGTCGGTCGAACGCAGCGGGTCAGGTTGCTGATCTATGAGTTCAACGCGCCGGATGACCGTCCCGCGCGGGCCTACGTCTTTGACGCGCCACCGGACAACGGCATCACTAGCCCGGCGCAGTCCGAGACAACAACCGTAGCCTTCCGCGTGGAGCGCGTCTTCCCTGGCGCCTACCTGGCGCGTGTGCAGGTGGACGGGGCCGCAAGCCCGCTCACGGTTGACGGCAGCGGGCGCTTTACCGGGCCGCTGGTGACGATCTAGGCGCAATACGTTTCCCATCCGTGGACGCGGGGCATCAGGTCCCCTCTCAACCTCCCCACGTTGGGGGAGGAGCCGGTCTCTCCCCTCTGGCGGAAGCAGGCCTGGGAGGACCGGTCGCCTTATTTGAAACCTATCGGATCCAGGTGGCGGGAGCGGGAAAGCCTGGTTTCCCCGCGCTCTGGCTCGAACGAAGGTTTTTGAGGAGCGAGTCTGTCAGGAAACGCCCTTCCCCGGCAGCGAGCGCAAGTGGAGGCAGAGCGAGGCCGATGACACCCCTCCATCCACTTCACGAATCACCGACGGCGCCTGCGGTCCCCTCGGAGCAGGCCGGGGCGGCCGACTGGCACGCGGCCAACCAGCGTTATCTGCGGGCTGCGCTCGACCTGGTGGCCGTGTATCTGACACGGCCGGCCCACGCCGCCGACCGCGAGCGCGCCATTGACCAGGCGCAGCGCCAGCTTCAACTGGCCGCTGTCGCGCTGCCCGCGGCGGCCGCGCTTGACACCCTGTGCGCCGGCTTCGGGCTGTCGCCCTTCGAGCGCGACCTGTTGCTGCTGTGCGCCGGGCCGGAGCTGGACGCGAGCTTCGGCCCGTTGCTGGCGGAAGCGGGGGGCGATCCGGCGCGGCCACAGCCGACCTTCAGCCTGGCGCTGGCCGCGCTGCCCGACGCTCACTGGAGCGCGCTGGCGCCCGAGGCGCCTCTGCGCCGCTGGCGGCTGGTCGAGGTCGCGGCCGGCCCGGCGCTGGTCACCAGCCCGCTGCGGCTCGACGAGCGCGTGTTGCACTACCTGCTGGGCGTAAACTACCTGGACAATCGGCTGGCCGGGATCGTGGAGCCGGTGCGCGCCGCCGGGCCGCTGGCGCCGTCTCATCAGGCGCTGGCCGGCCGCATGGCCGGGTTGTGGGCGCAGCCGCTGGCCGCCGGCCCGCTGCCCGTGGTGCAGTTGCGCGGCCCGGAGAGCGCCGACCGCCGCGAGATCGCCGCAGCCGCCTGCCGCAGCCTCGGCTGGGAGCTGTTCGCCCTGGCCGCCGCCGACCTGCCGGCCGACCCGCGCGAGCTGGAGGCGCTGATGCGGCTGTGGGAGCGCGAGGCGATCCTGGCCCGCGCTGCGCTGCTGCTCGACTGCGACGAGCTCGACGCGGCCGACCCGGCGCGGCAGCGGGCAGCCATCCGGCTTGCCCGGGTGCTGGACGGCCCGCTCATCCTCGCCGGCCGCGAGCCGCGTCCCCTGGCTGGCCGGCCCTCGGTCAGCCTGGAGGTTGCCCGGCCGGCCTTCCAGGAGCGCAGGCTGCTGTGGCAACAGGCCCTGGGTGGACGCGCGGCCAGCATGGACGGCCAGATCGAGGCCCTGGCGGCGCAGTTCAGCCTGGGCGCGGCCGCCATCCGCGACGCAGCCGTGGAGGCCGCCGGCGCCCTGCCGGAGGGCCACGCTGGATCGGAGGGCGAGCGACTGTGGCAGGCCTGCCGGTCCCGGTCACGGCCACGGCTGGACGAGCTGGCCCAGCGCATCCACTCACCCGCAACGTGGGACGATCTGGTGTTGCCCCCGGCGCAGCTCCAGACCCTGCGCGACCTGGCGGGCCAGGTGCGCCAGCGGGCGAAGGTCTACGAGCAGTGGGGCTTTGCCGCCCGGAGCAGCCGCGGCCTGGGCATCAGCGCGCTCTTCGCGGGCGCCAGCGGCACCGGCAAGACCCTGGCCGCGGAGGTGATCGCCAACGAGCTGCGGCTAGACCTCTACCGCATTGACCTGAGCCAGGTGGTGAGCAAGTACATCGGCGAGACCGAGAAGAACCTGCGCCGGGTGTTCGACGCGGCCGAGGACGGCGGCGCCGTGCTGCTCTTCGACGAGGCCGACGCGCTCTTCGGCAAGCGCAGCGAGGTGAAGGACAGCCACGACCGCTACGCCAACATCGAGATCAGCTACCTGCTGCAGCGCATGGAGGCCTACCGCGGGCTGGCCATCCTGACCACCAACATGAAGGACGCGCTGGACACGGCCTTCCTGCGCCGCATCCGCTTCGTCGTCCACTTCCCCTTCCCCGACGCGGGGCAGCGCGCCGAGATCTGGCGGCGCATGTTCCCGCCGGCCACGCCCACCGAGGGGCTGGACATCGGCCGGCTGGCGCGGTTGAACATCGCGGGCGGCAACATCCGCAACATCGCCCTCAACGCCGCCTTCCTGGCCGCCGACGCCGGCGAGCCGGTGCGCATGGCCCATCTGCTGCGCGCGGCGCAGCTCGAGTACGCCAAGCTGGAGCGGACGCTGACCGCGGGCGAGGTGGGCGATTGGGGGTAGGAGGATTGTGGATTGCGGATTGCGGATTTCGTGAGGAACGAGATGACGATGACGAACGTGCGGCTGCGGATTGACGAGCTCGTGCTGGAGGGCTTCCCGCCTGGCGACCGCTATCGCATCGCCGCGGTGGTGGAGGCGGAGCTGGCGCGGCTCTTCGCCGAGCGGGGCGTGCCGGCCGGTCTGCGGGAGAGCACCGCCCTGCCGCAGGTGGACGGCGGCGCGTTCGAGCTGGCCCCTGCCCTGCGGCCCGAGCAGGTCGGCGCGCAGGTGGCGGCCGCGATTTACGGAGGGTTGACGCGATGAAGGCTTCCCTGCAAACCAAACAAACCAAACCGGCTGCGGTCACTCCGGTGCCCGCCCGCTCCGGCCTCCTGCAGCGCAAGTGCGCCTGCGGTGGGGCACCCGGCTTCGACGGCGAGTGCGCATCCTGCCGCCGCAAGCGCCTGTCGCTGCAACGGGCTTCCCTCGCCCCTGAGGGGAGAGGGACCGAGGGTGAGGGGCAGGTTCCCCCCATCGTCCACGACGTCCTGCGCTCCCCCGGCCAGCCGCTGGATCCGGCCACGCGCGCCTTCTTCGAGCCGCGCTTCGGCCACGACTTCAGCGCGGTGCGCATCCACACCGACGCCAGCGCCGCCGAGTCGGCGCGGGCGGTGAATGCGCTGGCATACACGGTGGGACGGGATGTGGTGTTCGGGGCGGGGCAGTACGCGCCGGGGACGGGTGAAGGACGGCGGTTGCTGGCGCATGAACTGACGCATGTGGTGCAGCAAAGCCACGTGAGGGCAAGTTTTCAGAAGCTGTCCCTCGATTCGACGTCAACCGGTATCCTTGAACAGGAAGCGCAGGCTCTGGCCCGAAGGGTTTCCTCCGCACCATCTCTCTCGGTACAGCAAAAGGCAACTGTAAGTTTGGTACAACGACAGAGGCTCGTGGAAGAGCCGGCCGGAGGCTGCGGCCTGTGTCACGGCCCGCGGGGCGCAGGGAGCATTGCGCATCGGTTGATTCAAGAGGAGTTCGAGATACTCTTCCCCCTGGGTTTGGTGGAATTTCCGATTTCCAGTCCCACCGATGAGAACGGCCGGTTGGACCTTGCCATCGCGACGCCTGCCGGTCTCGAAATCGGTGAGATTAAGCCGGCAAATGCGGAAGGCTACGCTCAAGGCAGCGGTGACCTGGCCTTCTATTTCACCGCTCTTCAGGGCATGTTCCCGGGGAGGAATATTGATCTACTAAAGCGTGTCTTGCCATCCCCAGTTACGATCTTCCCCAATCCTCAGGTGCCGTCTTGCCCTTTACAAACGCTTTACGTTAACCCGCCGGTTAACGGTGTATATGGCTATTTTTGCAGCCCCAGTTACAGCCAGCTTGTGGCGAACCCAAACTGCCGCTGCCGTGGTAGGCGCGAACCAGTTCGTGTTCCAGCGCGAGAACGGGCACCGGCACCTGCACCCGCCGTTGATCGGCGATCGGCATTACAGGCCATTCGTGACTTTGTCAGGCAAGTAGTTGAATCCGGTGAGAATGCGGAAGAAGCAGCACGTCGGTTTCTCGCCGAACACCCTGAGGTTCGCTATCTGCTTATTGGCGCGGCTATCGCCATTGTTGTGGCCACTCTCGCCGAAGACATCGCTACGCTTGGTGCTGGTATCCTGGACGATCCGGCTTCGCTGGCGGCAGCTTGGGCTCTAGTGCGAGTCGCTCAGACTGCGCGTTAGTCGTGCCTGAGGAGTGACCATGACCACCTTCCCCTCCTCCCCCCGCCTGCAAAAAGGCGCCATCATCGGGCTGGACCCGTTCAACCCGCTGGCCAGCGTCATCGTCTTCCAGTACAACCCGGACACGCTGACCCGCACCCTCACCGCGCAGGCGGCCGGGGGCGACGGGGCCGGCGACCGGGGCGAGGCGCTGCGCCTCAAGGGGCCGCCCCAGGAGCAGATCAAGCTCGACGTGGAGGTTGACGCGGCCGACCAGTTGGAACAGGGCGATCCCACCGCCGGCAGCATGGGGGTCTACCCGGCCCTCTCGGCCCTGGAGGCGCTGCTCTACCCGAAGTCGGCGCTGGTGATCGCTAACGAGGTGTTGCTCAACGTCGGCATGATCGAGGTCATCCCGCCGGAGGCGCCGCTGACCCTCTTCGCCTGGGGCATGAACCGCATCCTGCCCGTGCGCCTGACCGGCCTGACCATCACCGAGGAGGCCTTCGACCCGAAGTTAAATCCCATTCGCGCGAAGGTGAGCCTCGAGCTGCGCGTGCTCAACTATCGCGACCTGGGCCTGCTCACCCCGGGCGGCACGCTGTTCATGGCCCACCAGGTTGCCAAGGAGGTCATGGCGACCATCGGCAGCGTCGGCAACGTGACCGGCGCGCTTTAGCGGAGGATAGCCATGTTCGAACCGACCAGCCGCTATGCCAGCATCGCCGATGCCCGGCTGACCGTGCGCGACGCCGACGGCCGCGAGCGGGTGATCGTCTACAAGCGCCGGCGCTTCATCCCTCCCCCCGAGGGCTCGACCACCCTGGTGGAGCACACGGTGGCGCAGGGCGAGCGCCTGGACAACATCACCGCCCGTTACCTGGGCGACCCGACCCTCTTCTGGCGGGTGTGCGACGCCAACGGCGTCCTGCAGCCGGCCGAGCTGGAGGAGCTGGGCCGCGCCGTGCGCATTGCGCTGCCCGGATTGTGAGGGACCAGCGATGTTCGCCAGCCAGCTCGGCATCCGCCTCATCCTGCTGCTCGGCAAGACCGTGCCGCTGCCCGCGCCGGCCGGCGTCATGCATGCGCTGAAGCAGGTAAGGGTCATCAACGACGCCGACGGCCAGGACGGCTTCCAGCTCACCTTCACCCTGGGCAAGGACAGGCTGGGCGACTACAGCCTGCTCGCGGGCGGCGCGCTGGACCCCGATCGCCGCGTGGTGATCGGCGTGCTGCTGGGCGCCAGCCTGGAGCCGCTGATTGACGGCGTGATCTACCACCACCAGATCGCGCCCAGCAACGAGCCGGGCATGTCCACCCTCACCGTGACCGGCCGCGACATCAGCGTGCTGCTCGACCTGGAGGAGCGGAACGCCGAATACCCCAACCGGCCCGATTTCCTGATCGTGACCGAGATCCTGGCGCGCTACGCGCAGTACGGCATCGTTCCGCGCGCCACGCCCACGGCCGACGTGCCCATCGAACTCTACCGCGTCCCGCGACAGCACGAGACCGACCTGCGCTTCATCCGGCGCATGGCCGCGCGCAACGGCTTCGTCTTCTACATCGAGCCGCTGACCCTGGGCGTGACCACGGCCTATTTCGGCCCGGAGAACCGGCTGGGCATCCCCCAGCCGGCGCTGTCGGTGGACCTGGGCACGGCGACCAACGTCAACTCGCTGAGCTTCACCAACGACGCGCTGGCGCCGGTGGGGACGGAGGGCAGCTTCGTCGAGCCCATCACCAGGACCAGCATCCCCATCCCGCCGCTGCCGTCGCTGCGCGTGCCGCCGCTGGCCGCCTCGCCCGCGCCGGCCCGCCGCACGACGCTGATGCGCCAGACCGCCGGCCAGAACCCCGGCCAGGCTGCCACCACTGCGCTGGCCGCGACCACCCGCGCGCCGGAGGCCGTGGGTGCCACCGGCCAGCTCGACACAGTGCGCTACGGCCACGTGTTGCGGGCCCGGCGGCTGGTGGGGGTGCGTGGGGCGGGCCTGAAGCACGACGGCTTTTACTACGTGCGCCGGGTGACCCACCAGATCGAGGTGGGCAAGTACACGCAGGACTTCACCCTGAGCCGCGAAGGCACGGGGGCGCTCCTACCGGTGGTGAGACCATGAGCGACGAGACCACAGCGGGCGGCGGCCCTTTCTACGGTAAGTACCGCGGCGTCGTGAGCGACATCCAGGACCCTCTGATGATGGGGCGGATCAAGGCCCGGGTGCCCGACGTGCTGGGCGACCGGGAGAGCGGCTGGGCCATGCCCTGCGCGCCCTTCGGCGGCAGCGGCATGGGCTTCTTCGCCCTGCCCTCGGTGGGCGCCGGGGTATGGATCGAGTTCGAGTACGGCGACCCCGACTATCCCATCTGGTCGGGCTGCTGGTGGGGCTCGGCGGCCGAGATGCCGCCCGTGCTCCTGGCGCCGCCCTACAAGAAGCTGCTGATCAAGACCGAAGGCGGCAACAGCATCCTGCTGGACGACACGCCCGGCATCGGCGGCATCACCCTGGAGACCGCAAACGGCCAGAAGATCAAGCTGAGCGCGACCGGCATCGAGATTGACAACGGCATGGGCGGCACCATCACCCTGACCGGCCCGCAGGTCTCGGTCAACAACGGCGCGCTGGAGGTGACGTGATGCCGGGCTTTCTGTTGCACGTCGGCGCCACCGTGCTCTGCGCCCACGCCGGGCAGGCCCAGCCCACCGCGCCCAACCCGCGGGTGCGCGTCGCCGGCCAGCCGGTGGTGACGCAGGCCGCGCCCTACACCGTGGCCGGCTGTCCCTTCAACGTCTCCGGCGCGCCCAGCCCCTGCGTGACCGCGCAGTGGGTCACCGCCGCGCTGCGCGTGCGCGCCAGCGGCCAGCCGGTGCTGCTGCAGGACAGCCAGGCCCTCTGCGCGCCCAACGGCACGCCGCTCACCGTCGTGGTGACCCAGGCGCGGGTCAGGGGGCAGTGAGCGAATGAGCGAAGCAGCGAATGGCGATACCGTGATGCTGGAGGCAGATTCATGACGCAGGTGGATTATCCTTTTCGCTTCGACGGCCGCGGGCGCACCGCGCTCACGTCGCAGGATGACCATATCCGCGACCTGATCGAGCAGGTGCTCTTCACCGCGCCCGGCGAGCGCGTCAACCGCCCCACCTTCGGCAGCGGCTTGCTACAACTGGTCTTCGAGTCGAACAGCGATGTCCTGGCTGCGACCGCCCAGATGGCCGTGCAGGCCGCGCTGCAGCAGTGGCTGGCCGAGCTGATCCTGGTCGAGGCGGTGCAGGTCGAAAGCCTGGACGCCACGGTGCAGGTGACGATCCGCTATGTGGTGCGCCGGACGCAACAGCGCCAGGTCGCCCAGTTCCGCAAGGCCGTGTAGACGGCCAGGCAAAGGCGTTGAGATGGGAACCCAATACCGCTGCAAGAACCAGCGACGCATCAAAGCGATCATCGGCCAGCCGGGCCTCAACGGCATTGACTACCTGGAGGTCGCGAGCGATCAGAAGACGCTGCGGATCTACTGCGTCAACGAAGTCGCCCTGCCTTTCGGCGGCACGGCGGTGATCACCGGCGGCGCGCGCGTGCGTGGCGCGACCCTGGCCGAGGCCGGCCCAGCCGGCGCGCGCGTCGTGGTCGAGGGCGACCTGCGCGTCACCGGGGTGACGGCCGGCGGCCGGGTCATCACCGTGACCGTCAACCAGCCCGGCGATTTCTCGCCCTACACCTTGCGGCTGATCGCCTCGCCAGCCGACCTGCGGCCCCCCGCCGGATTCGACCGGCAACTGGCGGAGGTCGTCTTCTCCTTCAAGGTGGATTGCCCCGGCGACTTCGACTGCGCGGCGGAGGCGGCCTGCCCACCGCAGGCGCTGCCCGAGCCGGAGATCAACTACCTGGCCAGGGATTACGCCAGCTTCCGCCGGCTCATGCTCGACCGCCTGAGCGTGATCATGCCCGGCTGGCAGGAGCGCAACCCGGCCGACGTGGAGGTGATGCTGGTCGAGCTGCTGGCCTACGTCGGCGACCATCTCAGCTACTATCAGGACGCCGTCGCGACCGAGGCCTACCTGGGCACCGCGCAGCAGCGCATCTCGCTGCGCCGCCACGCCCGCCTGCTGGACTACTTCATGCACGACGGCTGCAACGCCCGCGCCTGGGTCTGCTTCGATTACGACGCTGCCGCCGACCTGCCCTTGCCCGCGGGTACGCAACTGCTCACCCGCGGGGCAGGCGACTCCCCGCGCGTGGCGCCGGCCGAGCTGACCCGCGTGCTGTCCGACGAGCGGCCCGAGGCCTTTGCGACGCTGCACGCGGTCACCCTCCGGGCCGCGCGCAGCGAGATCAAGTTCCACACCTGGGGCGACGACCGGTGTTGCCTGCCTGCCGGCGCCACACGGGCGACCCTGGTGGGAAAGCCCGGCCTCGCCCTCGCCGTGGGCGACGTGCTGGTCTTCGAGGAGGTGAAGAGCCCGACCACCGGCCTGGCCCAGGACGCCGACCCGGCCCACCGACACGCGGTGCGCCTGATTGCGGTGCAGGCGAGCCAGGACGAGCTGTTCACCCGCGACCCGGCCAACCCGGCCGGCCCGCCGATCCCTCGGGGCAACCCGGCTGACCCGCCGCTGGAGGTGCTCGAGATCGCCTGGGCCGTCGAGGATGCGTTGCCCTTCCCCCTCTGCCTGTCGACCGTCACCGAGCGGGACGAAGCCATCGCCGATGTCAGCGTGGCGCGCGGCAACGTCGCCCTGGCCGACCACGGCCTGCGCGTTGCGCCGCCCGAAGAGCTCGACCCCGTGCCCGCGGCTGGCTCCTACCGCCCCGGGCTCAAGAAGGGGCCGCTGACGCAACAGGGCCACGTGCCCGACCCCCAGAACCGCGACCGGCTGGTGCCCTTCGACCCCACCGCGCCCGCGGCCGCGGCCATGCGCTGGGAGCTGCGCCACACGCGGCCGGCCATCCGCCTGCTGGACGGGACGACAGAGTGGATGCCGCAGCGCGACCTGCTGGGCAGCGACCGCTTCGCGGCCGAGTTCGTGGTCGAGGTCGAGCGCGACGGAGCCGCCTGTCTGCGCTTCGGCGATGACGTCCTGGGCCAGCGGCCCGCGGCGGGCGCGCGCTTTCAGGCCGACTACCGCGTCGGCAACGGCAGCGCCGGCAACGTCGGCGCCGGGGCCATCGCCCGCATCGTCCACGCCAACCCCGGCATCGTCCGCGTCTGGAATCCGCTGCCGGCCGTCGGCGGCGTGGACCCCGAGAGCATGGAGCAAGTCCGCCAGTTCGCGCCGCAGGCCTTTCGCGTGCAGGAGCGCGCCGTCACCCCCGCCGACTACGTCGAGGTCACCCAGCGCCGGCCCGATGTGCAGCGCGCTGCCGCCACCTACCGCTGGACGGGAAGCTGGTACACCGCCTTCGTGACGGTGGACCGCCGGGGCGGCCTGCCGGTGGATGAGCGTTTCGAGGCCGACCTGCGCGACTACCTGAACCGCTATCGCCTGGCCGGCTACGACCTGGAGATCAACGGCCCCATCCCGCTGCCGCTGGACATCGTGCTGCAGGTCTGCGTTAAGCCCGGCCATTTCCGCAGCGATGTCAAGCAGGCGCTGTTGCGCGCCTTCAGCAACGGCATGTTGCCCGACGGCCGGCGCGGCTTCTTTCATCCCGACAACTTCACCTTCGGCCAGCCGCTCTACCTCAGCCACGTTTACGAGGCGGCGCTGGCCGTGCCCGGCGTCGAGTCGGTCGTGGTGCAAAAGTTCCAGCGCCGGGGCAAGAAGGCGCAGGGCGAACTGGCCGCCGAAGTGCTCAAGGTCGGCCCCTACGAGGTGATCCGCCTGGACAACGACCCCAACTTCCCCGAAAACGGCAAGATCGAGTTCGTGGTGGAGGGCGGGCTATGAGGTGGCGTACACGGCGGACGTGCCAGGCGCCTCCGCAGGGTCTGGCATGTCCCCCGGCGAACAGGATGGCATCATGGCTGACGACCAGTTGAACCCCTGCGGCTGCTGCGAAGGCATCACCCGGCTGACCCCGCGCGATCTGGCCAACCCGCCCGGCTTGTCGGCGCTAGTCTATCGCGTCGGCACGCACGGCAGCTTCGTGCAGAGCATGCTGGCCGGCCTGGCCGGCCCGGGCGGCATCCCCGGCCTGACCACGCGCGCGGCCGACGACCCGGCCATCGCGCTGCTGGATGCGACCGCGGTCATGCTCGACGTGCTGACCTTCTACCAGGAGCGCCTCGCCAACGAGGGCTACCTGCGCACCGCCACCGAGCGCCTGTCAGTGCTGGAGCTGGCGCGCGCCATCGGCTACGAACTGAAGCCCGGCGTGGCTGCCAGCACCCACCTGGCCTTTGAGATGGAGACCGCGGCGACCGCGCCGGCGTCGGCCATCATCCCCGTCGGCACAAAGGTGCAAAGCCTCCCCGGCCAGGACGAGAAGCCGCAGACCTTCGAGACGGTGGAGCAGATCGAGGCGCGCCGCGAGTGGAACCAGTTGCATCCTCAAACGACCAGGCTGGTCCTACCCGGGTTCGGCGACACGACGCTCTACCTTCAAGGCACATCAACCAGCCTCCGGCCGGGCGATGCCCTGCTGATCGTCGGCGATGAGCGCAAGAAGGACCCCGGCAACGAGAACTGGGACTTCCGCCGCGTCGTGGCCGTGAAGCCGGTGCCGGCCGCCGACCCCGCCGCCGGCTACACCGTGGTCGAACTGGAACGCGGGTTGGGTTCGTTCACCCCCTACAAAGAGCCGGCCAGACAGAATCCCAGGGTCTATGCCCTGCGCCTGCGCGCCAGCCTCTTCGGCCACAACGCCCCCGACTGGGCCACCCTGCCCGTCTCCCTGCGCGTCGGCGAGATGGCGCCCAAACCGGGGGGCGGAAGTGAGTTCAAACCGGGGGCATACGCGAATCGCCAGAACAGTTGGGCCGACGCTCCCTTCCCGGCGGGTACACAGGTGATCTACCTCGACGGCGTGTACAGCCAGGTGACGCCGGGGAGCTGGGCCGTCCTGGTCACCCCCGACTGGTCCGAGTCTTATTGGATCGAGAGTGTTAGCGAGGAGACCCGGGCGGACTACAACCTCAGCCAGAAGGCGACTCGCCTGCAGATCTCCGGCGAGAACATCGGGAAGTTCTCCCCCCGCACCGCCAGCGTCTACGCGCAGAGCGAAGAGCTCCCCATGGCTGCCCGGCCGATCCTCGACCCGGTCGCGGGCGACACCATCACCCTCGACCGCTTCCTGCCCGACCTGCCCGCGGGCCGCGCCCTCATCGTCAGCGGCAAGCGCATGCGCGTGCGTGTGCTCCGCTTGCTTGTCGCTGCCGACGGCATCAGCAAGATCGCCCTCCGGCCCGGCGATAGCCTGCTGCTGGAGGAGACCCCGGCCGCGCTGCCCTCGGGAGGGCAGGCCTGGAAACTGACCGACAAGAACGGCTTCACTGGCACGGCCACGGTCGCCATGGGCGCAGCCGCCCGAACATTCGCGCTGATGCCCTCCGAACCCGACGACGCTCTTGTCAGCGAGGTGGCGATCATTAAGGAAGTGAAGCCGAATACCGACCCGACCGAGATCGTGCTGGAAGATCCGCTCCTGCGCACCTACGACCGGCTAACCATGACCATCTACGGCAACGTGGCCGCGGCCATCCACGGCGAGACCCGCCGCGAGGTGCTGGGCAGCGGCGACGCGAGCCGCGGCTTCCAGAAGTTCACCTTGAAGCAGAAACCCCTCACCTATGTCGCGGCCGATACGCCCGGCGGCGCCGAGACCACCCTGCACGTGCGGGTCAACGACGTGCTCTGGCAGGAGGCGCCCTCGCTCTACAACCTGCCCCCGCGCCAGCGCGGCTACATCACCCGGCGGGACGACGACGGCAACGTCACCCTGACCTTCGGCGACGGCGTCACCGGCGCGCGGCTGCCCGGCGGCGACGAAAACATCGTGGCTACCTACCGCACCGGCATCGGCCGCGAGGGGATGGTGAAGGCCGGCCAGCTCTCGCTGCTGATGACGCGGCCCCTGGGCGTGCAGAAGGTGACCAACCCGCTGGCACCTACCGGCGCGGCCGACCCCGAGCCGCGCGACCAGGCCCGCCAGAACGCGCCCTTCACCGTGCTGACGCTGGACCGCATCGTCTCGCTGCGCGATTTCGAGGATTTCGCCCGCGCCTTCGCCGGCATCGGCAAGGCACAGGCCACCTGGCTGTGGGACGGCCAGCAGCGCGTCGTCCACGTCACCATCGCCGCGGCGCTGAGTAACGGCGTTGATTACACCGTCCAGCCGGGGTCGAAGCTCTTCAGCAAGCTGGCTGCGGCCATGGACGCCGCCCGCGACACCGCCCAGCGGCTGATCATCGCCTCTTACGAACCGCTCTTCTTCCGGCTCAAGGCGCGTGTCGCCATTGACCCGGCCTACATCGCCGAGAAGGTGCTGGCCGCGGTGAAGGCCGCGCTGGCGCAGGCGTATGCCTTCGAGCGCCGCGAGTTCGGCCAGCCGGTGCACAAGAGCGAAGTCCTGGCCACGATCCAGGCGGTGGAGGGGGTGACTGCCGTCTTCCTGGACCGGCTGTACCTGCGCAGCCAGCCGGCCGGCTGGCAGACGCCGCTCCTGGCGCTGCGGGCGCGCTGCGACCCCTCATCTCCGCCGCCGCAGTGCCTCATCAAGCCGGCCCAACTGCTGCTGGTGGACCCGAACGGCATTGACGTGACGGAGGCCCAACTGTGACCACCTACACCTCGGAACGCCTCTACGCACTGCTGCCTGCCGTCTACCGTCTGCGGGATGCCGAGCAGGGCTATCCCCTGCGCTCGCTGCTGGCGATCATCGCCCGCGAGATCGGCATCGTCGAGGAGAACATCGCCCGGCTGTATGCCAACTGGTTCGTCGAGACGGCCGACGAGTGGGTCGTGCCCTACATCGGCGACCTGCTGGGCGTGCGCAGCCTGCACGCGCTGGACGCGCCGGGCTTCACCCGCCGCGCCTTCGTCGCCAACACGCTGAGCTATCGCCGCCGCAAGGGCACGCCGACCATGCTGGAGCAGCTTGCGCGCGATACCACCCTGTGGAACGCCCGCGTGGTCGAGTTCTTCGAGCTGCTGGGCACGACGCAGTATCTCAATCACCTGCGGCCGCACAACGTCCGCACCCCCGACCTGCGCCAGACGAACGCGCTGGAGCTGCTGGACACGCCGTTCGACGCCGCCGGCCACACCGCCGACGTGCGGCGCATCGCCGCCGGCCGCGGCAAGCACAACATCCCCAACATCGGCATCTTCCTGTGGCGGCTGCAGGCCTACTACGTGACGCGCGCCACCCCCCGCGCCGTAGCCGACCCGGCCGATGGCCGCTACACCTTCAGCCCGCTGGGCAACGACGCGCCTCTCTTCAACCGCCCGCGGACCGAAACCACCATCACCCATCTCGCCGACGAGATCAACGTGCCGGGCCGGTTGCGCCGCCGCGCGCTCTACGACGACCTGGAGCGCTACCGTCGCGCCCTCGTCAGCGGAGAGGGCACGCCGGCCAGCGACTATTTCGGCCCGCAGCAGCCGGTGCTCGAAGTCTATTTCGATCAGCCCTGCGTGGCCGCCGACCCGACGGCCGATTGCGTGCCGCTGCGGCCAGAGGAGATCGTGGTCTGCGACCTGAGCGGCTGGGGCGCCCCCGGTTGGCAGCCTCCCGCCAGCGCGACCTTCATCCGCAAACACGACGGTTCCGCTTTTGAGACGAAAGTGGCCGTGGACCCGGCCCTGGGCCGGCTGGCTGTGCTGCAAGGCCTGGCCAACCCGCCAACTCGGATCGAGGTCAGCTACACCTACGGCTTCAGCGGCGACCTTGGCGGCGGCCCCTACGACCGGCGCTCTGTGACGCGACACGCCGACCCCGTGCCTTCGGCCTACGAGAACACCGTGGCCGAGCCGGAAGGGCTGGGACGGCTCTACCGCGTGTCGGCCAGGCCCGGCGACTCCGCCACCCTCCAGGCCGCGCTGGATCAGTGGGCGCTCGACGGCAAGCCCGCGGCGGTGATCGAGATCGCCGACAGCCGCACCTATGCCGAGACCCTGACCATCGCCATGGCCGCAACCGACCTGGTGATCCAGGCGGCCAACCACCGGCGGCCGATCCTGATGGGCAACCTCAACGTGACGGGCAACCAGCAGGCCCGCCTGGCCCTCAACGGCCTGCTCATCGCCGGCAGCCTGACGGTTGTGGACGATGCCAGCCTGCGCCAGTTGGACATCGCTCACTGCACCCTGGTCCCCGGCGTCGGGCTGGCCGCCGACGGCACGCCGCTAGAGCCGGAGACGCCCAGCGTGGTCGTGGGCACCGGCAACACGGCGTTGACGCTCAACCTGACCCGCAGCATCACCGGTCCGCTGCGCCTGGGCGCCGAGATGGTGGCGTTGACCGCCCGCGACTGCCTCATCGAGTCGCCCCTGCGCGGCCATCCGGCCACGCTCACCCCGGCCCTGGTGTCGGCCGACCTGGCCGCGTTTCCTGAGGGATTCCCCGAATCGCCCCGGCTGCGCGTGACCATCGGCGGCGAAGGGCCCCACCTGGCCACCCTGGCCAGCGCGCCGGCCAACCTGACGCAGGCCCGCGACCGCCTGCGGACCGCCATCCGCAAGGCCCGCCCGACCGCGGCCTTCACTCATGCGGAGGTCATCGTCGTTGACAACCGGCTGGTGGTGCTGCCGGGCGTGCCGGCTGAGGTGACCATCGAGCCGGCCCCCGGCGACCCCACGGCCGACCTGCTGGGCCTGACGCCAGATAGGGCCGAGCAACGGCTGGCCGTGATCAGCGGAGGCCTGGAGCCGTTCCCGGCCTTGACCTCGGCGACATTGGAATTGATTGCGTCCTTCGGCACCGAGGCGCACGCCATCACCCTCGCCCCGTCGCCCACTTCGCTGCTCCAGGCCCGCAACCGTCTGAGCGCCGCCCTGCAGGCAGCCAGCGCCTCTCCGGCCTTCGCCGGGGCCCTCGTAGGCACGTTGAACAACCCCGATCGGCTGGTGATCATCCCCGGCACGGCCGACGTCGTCCCGGCCTTCGATGTCACTTCCGGTGATACCACGACCCTGGCTGAGCTGCGACTCGCCGGCCAACTCTATCTGCCCGCCATCGGCGGCGACCGGTCCGGCGCCCGGCCCGGCCCTGCCACGACGCTGGAGCGCGTGAGCGTGCTGGGGCCGGTGCATGTGAAGGAACTCACCCCGGCTTCGGAGGCGATCTTCAGCCACCGCGTCTACGCCACGCTCCGACAATCCGGCTGCGTGCGCTTCAGCTACGTGCCACCCGACTCGCGGACTCCGCGGCGCTTCCGCTGCCAGCCGGAACTCGCAATCGCATCCGCGCTGGAGCAGGCCGGCGGGACCCTTGCCCCTGCCGCAGCGGAGGCCATCGCCCGCCAGATCCAGGCTCGCCTGCGGCCCGCCTTTACCTCCACCCGCTACGGCGATCCCGCCTACGGGCAGCTCGGCCCGGCCTGCCCTGAGGAGATCCGCGCTGGCGCGGAGGACGGTGCAGAAATGGGCGTCTTTGCCTTCTTGAAGCAACCCCAGCGCCTCGCCAACCTGCGAGTCAGCCTGGAAGAGTATCTGCGCTTTGGCCTCGAAGCCGGGATCTTCTTTGTGACATAAGGAGCGCTATGAAAGGCGATTTTACCCGATCGACCTTCAGGCCCGAAAAGCACTACAGTAGCGTGCGGATGCAGCAGGGCCGGGTGCAACTCGATGCCGATTGGAACGAGCAGATGGACATCACAGCCCATCGCGTCGAGACCGGAGCCGCCGATGTGATTGGCGGCTGCGGCGCGCCGCTCCACGCCGCCGGCTTTGCGCTCACCAGTGGTTCCGTTCCCAGGATTGGCAAGGGGCGCTACTACGTGGACGGTATCCTGTGTGAAAACGAGGCCGATGTTGACCTTGACAAGCAACCTGACCTGCCGGTGAGCACGCTGAACGATCTGATCACGCCGCGGCCGGTCGGTGACACAGTACCGGACGGCCTCTACCTGGCCTATCTGGACGTCTGGCAGCGCCACATCACCGCGCTGGAGGATGACGCCATCCGCGAGGTGGCACTGGGTGGGCCGGACACCGCCACGCGCACCAGGACCGTCTGGCAGGTCAAGCTGCTGGGCCCGCTGCCCGCGCCCCTCACCTGCATCAGCGAGCCGGCGGCCTGGCAGAATGTGCTCGACCGAACGCAGGACGGCAGGCTGAACGCGCGGGCCGAGGAGAGCGCGACGAAGCCGGGGCCGTGTGTGGTGCCAGAGGGCGCGGGCTATCGCCGGCTCGAGAACCAGCTCTACCGGGTTGAGGTCCATGCGGTGGACGCCAACGGCCGGGTCACGCTGCTCAAATGGAGCCGTGACAACGGCTCCATCGTCACCCGCTGGCTGGATCAGAAAGCCAGCAAGCCGGAAGAACTCATCGTGGCCGGCATCGGCCGCGATGAGGTGTTGCGCTTCGGCCCCGGCCAGTACGTCGAGGTGCACGACGACCAGCGCGAGCTGCGCGGAGAGGCCGGCATCCTGGTGCGCCTGGCCAACGCCGAGGGTCAGGTGTTGATCCTCGACACCACCGACCCCAACGCGGCGACGGTAGCCAGGGCGAACTTCCCGGACACCCTCGGCGGCCGACCCAATAACCCGAAGGTGCGGCGCTGGGATGGCATTCTCGCCAACCCCGCCACGGGCGCCTGGCTGGAGCTGGAGGACGGCGTCCAGATCCGGCTGGAGGCAGGCAAGAAGTACCACGTCGGCGACTACTGGCTGATCCCGGCGCGCACCGTCACTGCGGATGTCGAGTGGCCGCGCGACAACGCCACGCCGCCGAATCCCATCCCCCAGCCACGCGCCGGCATCGAGCATCACTACTGCAAGCTGGCGGTCCTCAACCGCGCCGGTGGCAACTTCACGGTGGTACAGGACTGCCGGAAGCTCTTCCCGCCGTTGACGGCGCTGACGACGCTGCTCTACGTCGGCGGCGACGGCCAGGAAGCGCCCCCCGGCCAGCCCCTGCCGCTGCCGCTGCGCGCCCGCGTGGTCAACGGCAGCGCGCCGGTGATCGGCGCGCGGGTGCGCTTCACGGTGACCCAGGGCGGCGGCAGCCTGTCGGCGGCGCAGCCGGTAGTCACCACCGCGCCGGACGGCATCGCCCAATGCGGCTGGACTCTGGGGACGTCTGGCCCGCAGCAGGTGGAGGTAGTCCTGCTCGACCCCGGCGACAATCCGGTGCCAGGCCAGGTACTGCGTTTCGGCGCCACGGTCAGTGTGGCCAGCCGCGGTGGTTGCTGCGTGTGCGTCGGCCGGGGCGGCGACTACGAGCGGTTGGACGTTGCTCTCAACGACCTGATCGCGCGCGGCGAGCGTGACATCTGCATCTGCCTGCGCCCCGGCAACCAGGAGCTCGACAAGATCGCCATCGAGCGCAACCCGAACGAGCCCGACCTGCACATCAAGATCGTCGGCTGCGGGCCGGGCAGCCGGCTGACGCTGCGCGGGCCGATCAGACTGATCGGGATTACCTCTGTCACTGTGCAGGATCTCGCCTTCGACGTAGCGTTTCTGGTGGACGGCGCCAGCGCCATAACCCTGCAACATTGTTCCAGCGTTGAGTTTCGCGCCTGCCAGTTGTCGGGCTTCACCGGCGAAAATGGCGCCTTGCTCCAGATCATCGATGCCGACCGGGTGCGCCTGGAGGGGAACGTATTCGAGGCGCTGCTGCCCGGCACGCTCACGCTTGCCCGCGACTTCTTTGCAGAAGGCCGGGCCGAGGAACTGGTGCAGCTTTTCAGCCTCCCCGACCAGAGCGAGTTCAGGCTGTCTGTCTTTCGCCGCGGCGCGCTGCAGGCCGCCCAGAGGCTCGTTACCCTGGACCCGCGCACCCGCCGGGAGCTCCAGGCCGCTTTGCAACAGGCCTGGCCCAAGTTTGCCCGCCAGAGCGGTCCGGGCGAGACGATCAGTTACGCCAAGCTGATCCTGGCCCTGGCAGCGGACGTACTCCGCCTGAACACAACCTTCGATCTCCTGCTCGATATCCGGCGGGCTGCGGGCAAGGGTCGTCCAGGCACGGCGATCATCCTGGATCAAGCCCGGCGCATAGACGAAGCCGGTTTGCAGGTGCTACAGTCGAGCATCGATGTTCTGGACCAGGACGATCATTACTGGCTGCTCGACAACGACATCGCCGGCATCCTCAGCCTCTACGGCCCACCCACACCGCTGCCTCAAGTCAACGAACTTTTGAGTCCCGAGATTACCAGGCTGTTATTGAGACGCCTGCGTGAAAACCAGCTCCGGTTCAGCGGCTTCCTGGGCACGCTGCAACTACGGGGCAACCAGCTCGTGCGCGTGGCGGTGAGCCGCGAGATCGTGGAGGAGCTGCGCAAAGCGGCCGGGGGGCAGGAGAGCGTCACCTTCCCCTTCGACCTGTTTGGCCGCTGCCAGTGGAGCGATAATGTCTTCGAGGGCGGGCAGAGCCTGCTGGTCTGTCGCCATCTGACCATGCAGGGCAACGAGTTCACCCGTGCAGCCGCCAGCCCTGGCGTCTCTGGCGCGCTCGATGTGACCGCCACCACCATCGCCGACGCGACCATCTACGTCGCCAACCGCGGCACTGGTGAGAATGCCACGCTGCTACGTGACATCGCGCGCCGGAGCGATCGGTTTGCCAATCAGGAGTTGACCATTACGGAAGGATGAGCAGCGCATCCGCCAGGGTGCCGGGGTGGGCGTCGCTACGCCCAAACTCTCCCCTCAGGGAGGGGGATGGGGAAACCCGGTTTCCCCATTTCCCAACCGCGGTTGGGAGCGGCTGGCGCCCCACAGGCAGGGGTGCGGTTCGACAGGCTCACCGCAGGTGGGGAAACCCGGTTTCCCC
>OGCL01000419.1_pt1 | contig 46424 bp, 47 predicted proteins | sample 1570041 | NCBI WGS metagenome assembly OGCL01 (sample SAMN06266162, study PRJEB24511) | hot springs metagenome | isolation source: Hot spring water | place: South Africa: Limpopo | collected 2015-06-22 | reverse complement strand
AGCGAATTCGTGGCGCGCTTCATGGGGGGGCACAACGTGATCGACACGCCCGAAGGCAAGGTGGGTGTGCGCACCGACCATCTGCAGGTTGTCCTCTTCAACGCAGAACTGCCCTGGGGCACCCAGCGTATGCAGGCCGTGGTCACCGATGTGGAGTACCAGGGCACTTATGTGCTGATCGGCCTGCAGAAGCAGGGCGTGGCCCTGTCGGCCAACGCCACGGCGGCCTATTCGGTGATGGTGCCTGAAGCCGCGTTTGCTGCGCAGCCCTACGAGGTGGGGCAGGCCGTGCAACTGCACTGGACGCCCGATCAGGCGCACCCGCTGTCCGTGCCCGTTCCCGCAATGGCTCAAGCCGCCTGACCGCGCCGCCAAGTCTTTTTATTTTTCACCCGTCCCCTTCCGCAACCCAAGGAGTGTTCCCATGTCCGATGCTTCCCGTGCTGATTCCCCTGTTGTCGTTTCCGATGCCACTGGCGTTGTCCGTGAAGCCACTGGTGTGGCTCGCCGCTCGCTGCTCAAGGGCACGGCGGGCATCCTGGCCGCTGGCATGTTCCCGGCCGTGCATGCGCAAGAGAAGATCGTGCTGCGCTACCTGGGCACGGCGGTGAACCAGGACAAGGCCATTGCCGAGAAATTCAAGGCCGACACCGGCATCGAGATCCAGTACGTGGCCGTGACCACCGACGACGTGACCAAGCGCGCTGTCACCGCGCCCAACAGCTTTGATTTGATCGACACCGAGTACTTCTCTCTCAAGAAGATCGTGCCCACGGGCAACCTCAAGGGCATTGACACCAAGCGCATCAAGAACGCTGACAAGATCACCACGCTGTTCACCACCGGCATGGTGGCGGGCAAGGCCGTGGGCGACCAGGGCACTGCACCCAAGAAGGTGATCTACCTGGAAGGCGAAAAGTCCAAGAAGTTTGCGACTGCGCCCACGCAGTTCATGAGCCTGATCCCGACCGTGTACAACGCCGACACGCTGGGCATCCGCCCCGACCTCATCAAGCGCCCCATCAATTCATGGGCTGAGCTGCTGAACGCCGAGTTCAAGGGCAAGGCCGCCATCCTGAACATTCCTTCGATCGGCATCATGGACGCCGCCATGGTGGTCGAGTCCCTGGGCCTGTACAAGTACCCCGACAAGGGCAACATGACCAAGAAGGAAATCGACCTCACGATCAAGACCCTGATCGAGGCCAAGAAGCAGGGCCAGTTCCGCGCGCTGTGGAAGGACTTCAACGAGTCGGTCAACCTCATGGCCTCGGGCGAGGTGGTGATCCAGTCCATGTGGAGCCCTGCCGTCACGGCCGTGCGCACCAAGGGCATCGCCTGCAACTTCCAGCCGCTCAAGGAAGGCTACCGCGCCTGGGCTGCGGGCTTTGGCCTGCCCGCCACGCTGAGCGGCCGCAAGCTCGATGGCGCCTACGAGTTCATCAACTGGTTCCTGGACGGCTGGGCCGGTGCCTACCTGAACCGCCAGGGCTACTACAGCGCCGTGCTGGAGACCGCCAAGGCCAAGATGGAAGCCTACGAGTGGGCCTACTGGATGGAAGGCAAGCCCGCCACGCAAGACATCAAGAGCCCCAATGGCGACGTGCTGGCCAAGGCCGGTGCGGTGCGCGACGGCGGTAGTTATGAGTCGCGCATGGGCGGCATCGCTTGCTGGAACGCGTTGATGGACGAGAACAACTACATGGTGCAGAAGTGGAATGAGTTCGTCGCGGCGTAGAGAGTTCACCCCCTGAGGCGCTGCGCGCCTTCACCCCTCTCTCGATCCGCTGCGCGGGTCGGGAGGGGGACGCTCCCGGCGCACGCAAGCGAAGCGCTGCATCCGCAGCTCGGCGGCCCTTGCGCGGGAGCACTGGCCTCTGGCCGCGCAGGGTTCACAGGCAGCGCGCAGTGCTGCTGATATCTGAATGAAAACACCATGAGCACCACCAACACTCCGACCTTGCCTGCCAGCGCCGTTCCCGGGCGCGGCATTGCCGCCTGGTGGCAGGCGGCGCCGTTCACGCTGGTGTTCGTGCTGTTCTTCCTGGTGCCGCTGGCGCTGATCGTGATGGTCAGCTTCTGGGACTTCAACGAGTACGAGCTGTTGCCCGGCTTCACGTTCAAAAACTACGTGTCGATCTTTGCGGGCTGTGGCGATGCGTCGGAGGGGCTGTGCGTCACGCTCAAGACGTATTACTCCACGCTCAAGTTCAGTTTTCTGGTGTGGCTGATCACGCTGGTGATCGGCTTCACCGTGGCCTATTTTTTGGCCTTCCATGTGCGCTCTTCGGGCATGCAAACGCTGCTGTTCGTGCTGTGCACCATCCCGTTCTGGACATCGAACGTGATCCGCATGATCTCGTGGGTGCCGCTGCTGGGGCGCAATGGGCTGGTCAACCAGACGCTGATGGGCATGAACCTCATCGAGACGCCCATCGAGTGGCTGCTGTTCTCGGATTTTTCGGTGGTGCTGGCCTTTGTGCACCTGTACACGATGTTCATGATCGTGCCCATCTTCAACAGCATGATGCGCATCGACCGCAGCCTCATCGAGGCGGCCAGCGACAGCGGCGCCAGTGGCTGGCAGACGCTGTGGAACGTGATCGTGCCGCTGTCGCGCACCGGCATCATCATCGGCTCGATCTTCGTGATCACCATCGTGATGGGGGACTTCGTGACGATTGGTGTGATGGGCGGCCAGCAGATCGCGTCCGTGGGCAAGATCATCCAGGTGCAGACCTCGTACCTACAGTTTCCGCTGGCAGCGGCCAATGCGGTGATCCTGCTGGCGGTGGTGCTGATGATCATCTGGGGCCTCACGCGCCTCGTCGACATTCGCAAGGAGCTGTGAGATGAAAGTCCGAGAATCTCGTCCCGCCAGCTTCTGGCCCCTGGCCATTGTCTTTGTGCTGTTCGTGCTGTTCATGTACGGGCCGATGTTCGTCATCTTCATCCTGAGTTTTCAGGGGCCTGAAGGGGGGCTCACTTTCCCCATGCGCGGTGTGTCGCTGCACTGGTTTGCCAAGCTGGCCGAAGGGCTGGGCGTGGTGGACATTGGTGCGGCGCTGTGGCGCTCGCTGGGCCTGGGCGTGGCGGTGATGCTGTGCACGGTGGTGTTGTCGGTGCTGGCCGGTCTGGCGTTTCGCAAGCGGCTGGCGGGCGGCAACACGCTGTTTTTCATCGTCGTGGCCAGCCTCATCATGCCGTCCATCATCGTCTCGCTGGGCATCGGGCTGGAGTTCCGGCTCATCGACAACGGCATCAAGGCCGCCCTCGAATGGCTGGGCATGGAGAGTGCGCTGGAGGGCTACGGCACATCGCTCGGCCTGTTCACCTCGGCCCTGGGCGCGCACCTGACCTGGACGCTGCCGTTTGGCCTGCTCATCATGTTCGCGGTGTTCAACCGCTTCAACCCGGCGTACGAAGAAGCCGCACGCGACCTGGGTGCCACGCCCTGGCAGGGCTTTGCGCATGTCGTGCTGCCGCTGATCGCGCCCTCGGTCGTGGGCATTGGCATGTTCGGCTTCACGTTGAGTTGGGACGAAATTGCCCGTACCTCGCAGGCCATTGGCGACGTGAACACGCTGCCGCTGGAGCTGCAGGGCCTGACCAGCACGGTGACCACGCCGTCCATCTACGCGCTGGGCACGCTGACCACGGTGGTGTCTTTCATCGTCATGGGCATCACGCTGGCGCTGGTGTGGGCTTTGGGCCGCAGGCGCAAGGGCCGTTCGGGGTAAAAACGGCACCCTTATGACGACCACCCTCCCCAAGCCCCGGCGCACGCGCGCTGCGGTCACCGAACCGCCCGTGCAACCCGACACGACCGGCCAGCTCAGTGACAACGACATGTACGAGCGCATGGTGTCGGCCATCCTCGACCACCGGCTGCCGCCCGGCACCAAGCTGGTGGAGGACAAGCTGGCCGCAGCGTTTGGTGTCTCGCGCACGCGGGTGCGGCCTGTGCTGGTGCGGCTGGCCAACGAGCAGGTCGTTACGCTCACCCCCAACCGGGGCGCGTCCATCGCCCAGCCCACACCGCAAGAGGCGCTGGAGGTGTTTGAGGCCCGCCGCTTGCTGGAGCCGCGCCTGGTGGAGCTGTTCATTGCCAACGCCACCGATGCCGACATCGCCGCGCTGCGCACCTGCATCGATGACGAAGAGGCCGCCCGCGCCAGCGGCGACATGCGCCGCGCCATCCGCCTTTCGGGCGACTTTCACCTGCACATCGCGCAGGCGGCCGGGCACCAGACGCTAGGGCGCATCCTGCGCGAGCTGGTGTCGCGCACCTCGCTCATCCTGATGACCTACAGCCCCAGCCACGCCCAGACGCGCGAAGAGGCCACCGCCTGCGGCTGCCGGGAACACCGGGCACTGATTGATGCCATCCGGCTGCGCGATGCCCGCGAGGCACCCCGGCTGATGCTGGCCCACCTGGCGCGGATCGAGTCGCAGCTGGAGTTCACGCCGCCTGCGGCAGAGGCGCCCGATCTGGCGCGGTTGCTGGGTGGTGTCTGACGGTTTTTCCACACGCTTGCCCATGCGCCAACTGCTCGTCATCAACCCCAACATGTCGGCCCATGTCAGTGCCTTGCTGCAGCGGCATGTGCAAGGGGCTGCGGGCTCGCATGTGGCGGTGCGCACGGCCACGGCCCGCTTTGGCGCACCGTACATCGCGTGCGAGGCGAGCTACGCCGTGGCGGCCCATGCCGCGCTCGATGTGTGGGCACATGAGATCGCACAGCCGCAGACCGCGCCCGACGCGGTGCTGATCGGCTGCTTTGGCGACCCCGGCCTGATGGCCCTGCGCGAGAGCAGCCCCGTGCCCGTCACTGGTTTGGCGGAGGCGTCCTTCATCGAGGCTGCGCGCCACGGCCGCTTTGCCATCGTCACCGGCGGCGAGCGCTGGGGCCCCATGCTGCAGCGCCTGGCCCAGGCGCTAGGCCACGCCCACGCACTGGCAGGCATTCACACCGTTGCGCCCACCGGTGCCCAACTGGCTGCCGACCCCGAAGCGGCCCGTGCCTTGCTGGCCCAGGCCTGCAGGGACGTGGTGCGGCAGATGGGGGTGCAGGCCGTCATCCTGGGCGGCGCCGGGCTGGCAGGCATGGCTGCCGCCGTGCAGCCGCAGGTGTCGGTGCCCGTGATCGACAGCGTGGTGGCCGGTGCCACCTGGGCGCTGCGCGCGCACCCCGTGCCGCCGGAGCGCAAGGTGGCGGGGTTTGATGTGGCCTGGGTGGGGGTGTCGCAGGAGATGGCAGCTTTAGGGCGGGTAGGGGTGGTTTGACTGCGCCCGGGGGGAAGTTTAGTATTACGTTTGTAATTACTTGGATGTATGCCATGCACACCCTCAAACTCACCCAGGTCGGTAACTCCGTCGGCGCTATTTTTCCAAAGGAACTGCTGGCGCGATTGCAATTGGAGAAAGGCGATGAGTTGTATGTGACGGAGTCGCCTGACGGCTTGCGCATCACGACCCACAACCCCGAATTTGAAGCCCAAATGCGCGTGGCGCGCGAGATCATGAAAGAGCGCCGTGCCGTGCTGCACGAGCTGGCCAAATGAGCGAGTGGGTTTGGCTGGACCGTGCCGTCATCATTGCCATCCATGAAATGCAACTGGCGGAGCACGGTGGCGGTGCGGGTGTGAGGGACGCTGGTTTGCTCGATTCAGCGTTGGGCAAACCACTGCATCTGAGCCACTACGGCGAGCCTCCGCCAGATGCTGCGGCGTTAGCAGCCTCTTATGGATACGGCATTTCGCGCAACCATCCGTTCGTCGATGGCAACAAGCGCACGGGCTTCGTAGCAGCAGAGCTTTTTTTGCGCCTGAATGGTTGGGCGCTCACCGCCGACGACGCGTCGTGTGTGCTGACCATGCTCGCCGTCGCCGCAGGCGACATCACCGAAGAGGCGTTTGCCGCCTGGCTGCGGGAGCACGCTGTAGCCCGTTGAGTGAAATCTGAAGCTTTTTTGGGCTCTACCGCCTATCCAGTAAGCGCTACAAGCTATAAAAATAATAGCTAGATGCTGGGCCTGCTGACTCAGGGCGTCGGCGTCTTCGGCTTGTAGTCGCAGTACTCACTCACCACACATTCCCAGCAGCGCGGCTTGCGCGCCTGGCACACGTAGCGGCCCAGCAGGATGAGCCAGTGGTGCGAGTCCACTGCGTAGGCTTCAGGCACACGCTTCATCAGCTGCAGCTCCACTGCCAGCGGGTTTTTGCCCGGCGCCAGACCGGTGCGGTTGCTCACGCGAAAGATGTGCGTGTCCACCGCCATGGTGGGCTGGCCAAAGGCCACGTTCAGCACCACGTTGGCCGTCTTGCGGCCCACGCCGGGCAGGGCCTCCAGCGCTTCGCGCGTACGCGGGACCTGACTGCCGTGCTGCTCCACCAGGATGCGGCAGGTCTCCATCAGGTTCTTGGCCTTGGTGCGGTACAGGCCGATGGTCTTGATGTAGCCCTCCAGTCCCTCCAGACCCAGGTCCAGGATGGCCTGGGGCGTGCCAGCCACGGGGAACAGCTTGCGCGTGGCCTTGTTCACGCCCACGTCGGTGGCCTGGGCCGATAGCAGCACGGCGGCCAGCAGCTCGAACGGGGTGGTGTATTCCAGCTCCGTGTTGGGCATAGGGTTGGCCGCCTTGAGGGTGGCGAAGAAGGGCTCGATCTGGGCGGTTTTCATCATCATCGTTGGCGGGGTGGGGCAGGGGGCTGGCTTCTTTTGGCGGGCGTGGCTGGTGCCGCATTGTCCCGCAGCTGCGCCTGCAGGAACTCCAGGAACATGCGCACGGCGGCGGGCAGGGTGCGGCCGCTCAGGGTCTGCAGCTCTGCGGCGCGGGCGCCCATGCCGGGCTCGCGGATCTGGGCGGCGTGCAACTCGCCGCGCAACACGCGGTCGCGCACCGTCACCTCGCCCGAGATGGACAGGCCGCCACCATGCAGCACAAAGTGCATCAGCGTCTCGAAGTGGTTGCACACCAGTGCGGGCTCAAAGACCAGGCCCCGCTGGCTGCAGCCAATGTCGAACAGCTGGCGCACGGTGTTGTCGCGCTCGGGTAGGGCGATGGGGTAGGCGTGCATCTGCGCCAGCGTGACGGAGTGCAATCGCGCCAGAGCGTGGTCGGGCCGCATGATGGCGATGACGGGTGCGGCCTGACGGTGCTGTACCGTGATGTCCCGTTCGGCCGAGCGGCTGTAGGTCAGGCCAATGTCTGCATCGCCGTTGAGCACCGCCACGGTCACAGCTGCCGGGCTGGCCACGCGCAGGTGAAACTGGATGCCGGGGTACTGCAGGCGGAACTGCGCCATCACGCGCGGCAGGAACTCGATGGCGAAACCCGCAGAGCTGCAGATGCGCACCAGCCCCGTGCGCAGGCCCTGCAGCGCCTGGATGTCGGAGACCACGCGGTCGGCCTCCAGCGCGCCCCGCCGCGCATGGGCAGCCAGCAGCTCGCCCGCTGCGCTGGGCGCCATGCCGCGTGGACGCCGGTCAAACAGCGGCACGCCCAGCAGGTCTTCGAGGGCGGCGACTTGGCGGCTCACGGCCGAGGGCGACACATTGAGGCGCGTGGCGGCCTCGCTGACCGAGCCGCTGCGCACTACCTCCAGAAAGTAGCGCAGTGCCGTGTCCTGCAAGCGGCTGGAAAGCATGGGGGGGCCTTTCGGAGTGTGGATTGCATAAAACGCAAAGATAACCCCAGAAATCGTTGATTGTCGAAACGCAGCGAGCTGCTTATGCTGACTTGCAAATGACACATTCACCGGCCCCAGCCCCCATGCCTTCTGCAAACAGCGTCACCCCGGGTGGTACCCCCAGCCCCATCGTGGACCTTACGGCCACCGAACTGTCGCGCGCCATCCATGCGCGGGAGGTCTCCTGCACCGAGGTGCTGGACGCCTACCTGGCCCAGGTGGACCGGCTCAACCCCGTGGTGAATGCATTGGTGGCGATGGCGGACCGCAACGCCCTGCGCACGCAGGCGTCAGAGCGCGATGCGCAACTGGCACGCGGCGAGAGCCTGGGCCCGCTGCATGGCTTTCCGCAGGCGCCCAAGGACATCATGCCCGCTGCGGGCATGGTCACCACGCGGGGTTCACCCATCTTTGCGGGACAGGTCTCGGCCACGGATGCGGTGGTGTTCGAGCGGATGCGCGCAGGCGGTGCACTGTTCATCGGCCGCAGCAACTCTCCGGAGTTTGGCCTGGGCGGCCACACCTACAACCCGGTGTATGGCACCACACGCAATGCCCACAACCCGGCCGTGTCGGCGGGCGGCAGCAGTGGCGGCGCAGCGGTGGCCGTGGCGCTGCACATGCTGCCCGTGGCGGATGGCTCGGACATGATGGGATCGCTGCGCACGCCAGCGGCTTTCAACAACGTGTATGGGCTGCGTACCTCGTTCGGCCTGGTGCCGCACGGGCCGACGGAAGAAGTGTTCTTCCAGCAGTTCAGCGTGGCCGGGCCCATGGCCCGCAACATCCCGGACCTGGCGCTGCTGCTGTCGGTGCAGGCGGGTTTTGATGCGCGCCTGCCGCTCACGCGGCGCCATGAGGACGTGGCCCTGCTGGGCCAGCCGCTGGAGCGTGATTGGCGCGGCGCCCGCATTGGCTGGCTGGGTGACCTGGGCGGCCATTTGCCCACCGAGCCTGGCGTGTTGGCCACCTGCGAGCAGGCGCTGGAACACTTCCGCACGGTGGGTTGCACCGTGGAATCTGTGGTGCCCGCATTCAATCTGGAACAGCTGTGGAACGCATGGATCGACTTGCGCAGCTTCAGCGTGGCAGGGGCCAATGCGGCCTTGTATCGCAACCCGGCCACGCATGCGCTGCTCAAGCCCGAGGCGGTGTGGGAGATCGAGCGTGGCATGCGCCTGACGGCTCTGCAGGTGTACGACGCGGCCCGCGTGCGCAGCGCGTGGTACCAGGTGCTGCGCGGCCTGTTCGAGCAGTTCGATTTTCTGGTGTTGCCCGCTGCCCAGGTGTTCCCCTTCGATGCCGGGCTGGACTGGCCCTATGAGGTGGGCGGCCGCACCATGGACACCTACCACCGCTGGATGGAGGCCGTGGTGCCCGCCACCATGGCCGGCCTGCCCGCGCTCGCAGCCCCCGCAGGCTTTGGCCCCGGCGGCCTGCCTGCAGGTCTACAGATCATCGGCCCGGCACAGTCTGACGCCGCCGTGCTGCAGATCGGCCATGCCTACGACCAGGCCAGTGGCTATGCCCGTGCGGCGAGCCCGCTGCTGGGTTGATGCGTTCGATGTCCGTCCCGCTTTTCCAGAATTTTTTGACCGGAGAACTCCCCATGCCCTTGCTGCGCTCCCGCTTTATTTCCTGTCTTCTGGCTGGCGCGTGCGCGCTGGCGGCGCCCGCCGTGGCCTGGGCGCAGGCCTATCCTGAGCGGCCGGTCAAGCTGGTCATACCGTTTGCACCCGGCGGTGCCACCGACATTTTGGGGCGGCTGCTGGCCACGGCCCTGGGCGAGCGCCTGGGCCAGCCCATGGTGGTAGAGAACCGGCCCGGTGCGGGCACGGTGGTGGCGGCCTCGCTGGTGGCCAAGGCACCGGCCGACGGCTACACCCTGCTGCTGGGCGCCAACACCACGCTCACCATGAACCCCGCCATCCGCACCAACCTGCCGTATGACCCCGTGCGCAGCTTCACACCCATCGGCATGGTGGCGGACATGGGGCTGCTGCTGGTGGCGCACAACGATGTGCAGGGCAGCACGCTCAAGGACATCGTGGCGCAGGCCAAGGCCGCGCCGGACAAGTTCTCGTATGGCTCCTACGGCACGGGCTCATCGGTGCATTTTGGCGCCGAGATGCTCAAGACCACCGCAGGCTTTCCGATGATGCATGTGCCTTTCAACGGCAGCTCGCCCAACCTGACAGCGCTGATGGGTGGGCAGGTGCAGCTGGCGGTGGACACGGTGGTGGCCTCCACCCCGCTCATCAAGGCGGGCAAGATCAAGCCCATTGCCGCGCTGAGCCCGCAGCGTCTGGCGTTGCTGCCGAATGTGCCCACTGTGGCCGAGAGCGGCTACCCGGGTTTCGACATGGGCTCCTGGTTCGCTTTTGTCGGCCCCGCAGGCCTGCCCGCTCCGGTGCAGAAGAAGCTGGAGAAGGCCCTGGCCGACACCATGGCTTCGGCCGAATTCAAGAAGAAGCTGGTGGACATCGGCATGACCCCGGCCTGGGGCAACGGCGATGCGCTGCGCGCCCGCATCGAGCGCGAACTGCCACTCATGCGCGCCGTGGCTGCGCGGGCCGATATCCGCGTGGATTGATACGCGGGCGCCGGCGTGTGACTCAGGCCACGCGCTGCACCGCCAGGCACAGCCAGCACGGAAACGCGCCGGTGGCGGGGTTGACGGCGAAGTGCTCGTCATACACCTCGACAGCGGGTCTGGCCGCCACCTCCCAGCCTGCGGGGATCTGCCCCGGGGCCGTCATGCGGGCCCAGGCTGCGCCGATCTCGGGCCCGGTGCCAACAAACTGAAAACAGGCGTAGTCGCCTCCGGGGAAGTCCTGCACCAGGGCCTCGGTGCCCGTACGCAGGCCCACGCCCACCTGCACACAGGCGTCGTAGCGGCACTGCGCAGGCGGGGTGCAGGCGGGGTTGTCCAGGCTGATGCCGTAGTACTTGGGGCGCGGCTCGCTCAGGCCATGGGCCTCGCACCAGCGGCCAAAGCGGTCCCACAGCTGCGTGAGGGAGGGGCCATAGGGGCCGGTCTGGCGCATGTAGGCGAGGCGCATCGGTGGCAGCTGGCGGATTTCGAGGGGCATGGGGGCTCCGTAGCGAGGCGGTGGTTCAGGTTTTGGCCCCCGCAGTCTAAGCCGCAGGAAACCTGCACGCCAATTGGCGACAATGCGGGATCCTTTGCCACCCACTTCTGTCCACGCCATGCAATTTGCCGACCGCCTGAACAATGTAGAAACCTCCGCCATCCGCGAGCTTTTCAAGCTGCTGGGCAAGCCCGGCATCATCAGCTTTGCGGGTGGATTCCCCGACAGCGCGATGTTCGACGTGGAAGGCATCCGCGCCGCCAGCAATGCAGCCCTGGCCGAGGAGCCCGGCGCAGCACTGCAGTACGGCGCCACCGAAGGCTACAACCCACTGCGTGAGCAACTGGCCGCCTTCATGACCAGCAAGGGCGCCAAGGATGTGGCGGCCGACAACCTCATCGTCACTACCGGCAGCCAGCAGGCGCTGGACCTGCTGGGCAAGACCCTCATCAGCCCCGGCGACAAGGTGATTGTGGAAGGCCCGACCTTCCTGGCCACCATCCAGTGCTTCCGCCTGTACGGCGCCGAGCTCATCAGCGCGCCCATCGACGGCAACGGCGTGAAGACGGATGAACTGGAAAAGCTCATCGCCGAGCACAAGCCCAAGTTCGTCTACCTGATCCCCACCTTCGGCAACCCCAGCGGCGCCATGCTGAGCCTGGAGCGCCGCAAGGCGGTGCTGGAGATGGCCGTGAAGCACAACACCCTGATCGTCGAGGACGACCCCTACGGCGACCTGTACTTTGGCGACGCGCCTCCCCCCAGCCTGCTCAACCTGTCGGCCAGCGTGCCCGGCAGCCGTGAGCTGCTGGTGCACTGCGGCAGCCTGAGCAAGGTGCTGTCGCCAGGCCTGCGCGTGGGCTGGATGATTGCCCCGGCCGAGTTGCTGGGCAAGGCCACCATGTGCAAGCAGTTCAGCGATGCACACACCAGCACCTTTGCGCAGGCCACGGCCGCGCAGTACCTCAAGGCCGGCCGCATGCCTGGCACTCTGGCCAACGTGCGCAAGGTGTACGCCGAGCGCGCCCAGGCCATGGGCGATGCGCTGCGCAAGGAGTTGGGCGACGCCATCGAATTTGTGCAGCCGCAGGGCGGCCTGTTCGTGTGGGCACGCCTCACAGGGGCAGGCGGCAAGGTGGCCGATGGCAACGTGCTGGCCAAGCGCGCGATTGAAAAGGGCGTGGCCTTTGTGCCCGGCACGCCGTTCTTCTGCGCCAACCCCGACCACGCCACCTTCCGCCTGTCGTTCGCCACGGCCGATGTGGACAAGATCCGCGAAGGCGTGGCGCGCCTGGGTCAGGCGATCTGACGCCTCCATGTCTGACGCCAACGATCTCGCCAGCGTTCTCCAGCGCCTCGAAAGCCTGGAGATCAAGGCCAGCTTCACCGAAGACCTGCTGGACCAGCTGAACATGACCATCTACCGCCAGCAGGAGCTGATCGACCGCCTCGCGCAGGAGGTCATCCAGCTGCGCCGCCAGGTGCCCGAGGGCGGCGGCGTGGCGCCGCGCAACCTGCGCGACGAGTTGCCTCCGCACTACTGAACTGGCTCTAGGCTTTCACCGACCGCCACGCCGCGTCTGCCAGCTCAGCGCGGTAGGTGGTGGGCGAGGGCAAACCACCCTGGGCCGCATTGCCCGACAGCCAGGCCCTGCAATAGCTCTGCACCGGCCCCATCACCAGCGATGGCATCAGCTCGCACGGCAGGTCGCGCACCGCACCGGCGCGGCGGTGGGGCTCGAACCAGGCCACCAGTGCCTGGTTGCGGCGGTGGGCTGCGTCGGCCAGGTCGGGCGTGCGGGGGCCAGCAGCCACCGCGCCGCGGGACTGAAACAGAAAACGCGCCCGCTCGGGCTGCGCCACCACCCAGTCCAGATAGCCCGTGACGAGGGCATGCACGCCCGCCTCCACACCCTGGGCGGCATCCAGTTGCGCCTGCACGCTGCGCGACTGGTCGTGAAAGATGTCAAAGAACAGTGCCGCCACGATGCCGTCGCGGTTGCCGAAGTGGTGGTAGATGCTGCCCACGCTGGCCCCGCAACGCGCGCGCACGCCATCGATGGTGACGGCATCGACCCCGCCTTCGGCCGCGCAGGCCAGGGCGGCGTTCAGGATGTCCTGACGGCGGTCTGCCGTTGCTTCGGCGGGGGATGAGACGGGGGGCGGGGAATTGCGGCTTGCCATGGAACGGGATTCTAGAATAAAGTTCTAGAAAATACTTCTAGTCCACGATTCTTCCATGCATTCCTCTCCTCCCATGGCTGCTCCTGCCGCCTCTGCAGCCGCTGCCTCCATGCCCGGCGCCGCCTTGTACCCGCACCTGCTCGCCCCCCTTCATCTCGGCTTTACCACTCTCAAGAACCGCGTGCTCATGGGCTCCATGCACACCGGGCTGGAGGACGGGCGCGACCTCTCGCGCATGGCGGCGTACTTCCGTGAGCGGGCAGAAGGTGACGTGGGCTTGATCGTGACGGGCGGCTTCGCTCCCAACATCGCGGGCTGGGCCAAGCCGTTTGCGGGCACGCTGGCGACGTCTGGCGCGGCCAAGCGCCACCGCGTGGTGACCGACGCGGTGCATGGCGCGGGCGGCAAGATTGCACTGCAGATCCTGCACACAGGCCGTTACGCCTACCACCCGCTGGCCGTGGCGCCCTCGCGTCTGCAGTCGCCCATCTCGCCGTTCACGCCGTTTGCGCTGTCGGCGCGCGGGGTGGAGCGCCAGATCCGCGCCTTCGTCAATTGCGCGGTGAAGGCGCGCGAGGCCGGGTACGACGGCGTGGAGGTGATGGGCTCCGAGGGCTACTTCATCAACCAGTTCCTGTCGCAGGCCACGAACCTGCGGCGCGATGAATGGGGCGGTGACTACAGCCACCGCATGCGCCTGCCCGTCGAGATCCTTGCCCGCATGCGTGAGGCCGTGGGGCCGGACTTCATCATCATCTACCGCCTGTCAATGATCGACCTGGTGCCCGGCGGCAGCGCGTGGGACGAGATCGTCACCCTGGGCAAGGCCGTGGCCACGGGCGGGGCGAACATCGTCAACACCGGCATTGGCTGGCACGAGGCGCGGGTGCCCACCATTGCCACCAGCGTGCCGCGCGCAGCGTTTGCCTGGGTCACGCAGAAGATGAAGGCCGAGTTTGCGGCGGCGGGCATCACCACGCCGCTGGTCACGTCCAACCGCATCAACACGCCCGAGGTGGCCGAGCAGGTGCTGGCCGACGGCTGCGCCGATATGGTGTCGATGGCGCGTCCGCTGCTGGCCGATGCCGCGTTTGTGAAGAAGGCGGCGCAGGGCCGGGCCGACCGCATCAACACCTGCATCGCCTGCAACCAGGCTTGCCTGGACCATGTGTTCCAGAACAAGACCAGCAGCTGCCTCGTCAACCCGCGCGCCTGTCATGAGACCGAGCTGGTGTACCGCCCTGTGTCGTCGCGCAAGCGCATCGCCGTGGTGGGTGCCGGGCCTGCGGGCCTGACCGCCGCCACCGTGGCGGCGGAACGCGGGCACGAGGTGCACCTGTTCGACGCGGCGCCCGCCATCGGCGGTCAGCTCAACATGGCCAAGGTGATTCCGGGCAAGGAAGAGTTCCACGAAATGCTGCGCTACCTGGGCACGCGCGTGGAGGACACGGGGGTAAAGCTGCACCTCAACCGCAAGGTCGCAGCCGCCGACCTGGCGGGCTTTGACGAGGTCATCGTCGCGACCGGTGTGGAGCCGCGCGACCCGAAGATCCCCGGCCAGGACCACCCCAAGGTGCTGAGCTACATCGATGTGTTGCGCCACGGCAAGCCGGTGGGGGAGCGCGTGGCGATCATCGGTGCGGGCGGCATCGGCTTTGACGTGGCCGAGTTCCTCACGCACGGCGACCACCCCTCCACCACACTCGATTTGCCTGCCTGGAAGGCCGAATGGGGCATCACCGACCCGGCCGAAGCGCGCGGTGGCCTGGCCGCCAGCGGCCCGCGCGTGACACCCCCTGCACGGCAGGTGACGCTGCTGCAGCGCAAGAAGGGCAAGCTGGGCAACGGCCTGGGCAAGACCACGGGCTGGATCCACCGCACGGTGCTCAAGATGAAAGCGGTGGAGATGGTGGGCGGCGTGAACTACGAGCGCATTGCCGACGAAGGGCTGCTGGTCTCGTACGGCGAAAAGCGCGAGGACCCCACCTGGATTGCCTGCGACACCGTGGTGCTGTGCGCGGGCCAGGTGCCCTTGCGCAGCCTGGCGCAGGACCTGGAGGCCCAGGGCCGCAAGCCCCATCTGATCGGCGGTGCGCTGGAGGCGGGCGAGCTGGACGCCAAGCGCGCCATCGATCAGGCCGCGCGGCTGGCGGCGCGCCTGTGAGGCACGGGCAGGGCGTGGTTTACGGCAAAAAAAGGCCGGTACCGCGCTCTGGATATGCCTGATAGCTATATATTTAATAGCAAATGACGGTTGTGTGCCCTGGCCTGACGCAGGCCCTCAGGTGGCGGCGGGGGCCTGCAGCGCATGGAACACCCGCAGCGCCGCCCAGGCGTCGTTGGCGGCGTAGACCAGTTGGGCCTCGGTGAGTTTTTCGTTGGCCCAGTTGGAGGTGGCGGCTTTCTTGGATTTGATGAAGCGCCGGTTGAACAGCACGGCCACAGCGCCTTTTACGCCCATGTCCTTGCGGTAGCCGCGTTGGCGGAACACGGTGTTCAGCTCCAGCACGTCGCTGGGTTGCACACCCAGCTTGGCCTGTATGCGCTTGGTGTCGTCGCCCAGCCCAAAGCCCGCCTTGGTCACGCCGCGCAGCGCCAGCAGCTCGGCCACACGCGCGCGGCAGCCGGGGTCGTGCAGCTGGAAAACCCAGGCATGGTCGAGTGTCGCCAGCTGCACGACGTGGGGCCCGTCGGACTGCTCGCCCTGCACGAAGGTGGGCTTGGATTCGGTGTCAAACCCCCAGGCGCTGGCAGCGGCCAGGGCATCACAAGCCTTGTCGGCCTGGGTGGGCGTGGAGACGAGTGCTATGCGGTCGGTGCCCAGGCGCTCAAAGGGTTCCAGCAGGGCGATCTGGTCTTTGTCCGGGGTGGGGTGGTGGGAGGGGCGTGCACCGGTGTGGTGGCGCCGGGCAGGGGGAGTGGCCGTCATGCGGGCATTGTGCCCTGCTCCCGCCTGCGCACAGTTGTGTGGATGTGCTGCTGTGCGGCTGCGCGCCACCGCTCAGCGCACGCCGCTTTTGCGCAGGCGGGGAGCGTCGGCCAGGTGCGACAGGGCCTGTTCGCAGGCCGCCACCGCCAGGGCCTGGTGCGCCGCCAGCCAGCCCAGGCCAAACCAGGCCACAGGGGCATTGGAGGTGGTTGCCAGGTCGCCATACAGCCCCTGGGCCACGCGCTCGTCGTTCAGCTGGCCCAGGGCCGACAAGGCGGGCTGAAGGCTGTCCAGAAAAGCGGCGCTGTCGGCATCCAGCGCAGGCGCCACGAATTCGGTGAGGTAGCGCAGGCGCTTGAGGCGTTTGCGCAGCCGATGTTGCTTTTGCATGGTCAGTGCGGCAAACCCCTGCGCGTCCTGGCGCACCTGTGTGTGCAGGCGCTTGAGGCGTTTTTGCAGCAGGCGGCAGGTGTCTTTCGGCCCCAGGGCTTCCGCTCCGTCCGCGTCTGCGTCTGGCGCGGTGGCAAGGGGCGCGTGGCTCTGGGCCGTGAAGGCCATGAGACCGATCAGCGCGGTCTGGAATGCGGCGGTGCGCACGATGTCGGCTGCACCCGTGCTGGCACCTGCTGCGTTGGCACTGCCCGTGGGCGGTTCGGCCAGGGCAGGGGCACCGGCGGCCTGCATGCGGGCATGGACGGACTGCAGCACCTGGCTTCGGTCGCGCAGCTCGCCCAGGCGCCGGAACACGTCCACCAGGGGCGCGTCCCACGCGGGGTCGAAACGGCCGGGGGCCAGCGGCGCCAGCTCGCGCAGGGCCGTGCGCAGGCGGCGAAGGCCAATGCGCAACTGGTGCACATGTTCATCGGTGCCCGTGCCTTCCGCGATCTCGCTGCTGTTGCTCAGCACCTGCTGCAGGCAATAGGCGACCACGGCCCGTTGCAAGGCCGGGCCCTGCCAAAAGGCGGGGCCCGCAGCATGGGCGACCATGGCCCTGGCTTTGGTGGCAGGCCGGGACCATTGTGCTGCCAGCAGCCGCTCGCCGCGCTCGGCCTTGGACACCGTGCTCAGATACAGCCCATGCCGCGTGGCCCAGCGGGTGGCCAGGGCGGCGAGCCCTGCCACGGGCCCGGTGGTGAGTTCCAGTTCCAGCTCGCAGATGCGGGCTTCTTGTTGCTGTGGGGTGCCCCGCTGGGCCACCACCCGCCCGGTGTCCAGAGCCAGCTCCACCACACCCCCTTTGAAAGCGATGTTCCGCGTCACGCGGTCCATCTCGGTGCCGTAGGTTTCTACCAAAGGGCCCTGGGCCGCCTGTAGCGCCGCCACCAGCCGCGCACCAGCGACCGAGCCCGCATGCAACTCGGGGCGCGGCGCCAGGCTCGGAGGAGCATCGCCCAGAACCACGTTGTGTTCTTCCCGGTCCAGCGGGCCCAGGCCCAGGGCTTTGACGGTCTGCACCCACTGCGCGCCCTCGCGGCGCAGCCGCAAGGCAATGCCCCGGGACGACAGGGCCGCGTCGGGCGTGTCGAAGTAGCGCGCCTCCATGCGGATCGGCGTCCACCGGCCCCGGCGCACGGCCGTCTGCACGGCGGCCAGCCGCTCGGGGGGAATGCAGAACTTGAACTCGATTTCCATGGATGACTGCGGCGCTCGCGCTGAATTGTTTTCTGATTACTGAAAATGACTATAGGAATTACTTTTCAGTAATTTGGGATTTGTTTGATTTACTGCTGCAAAGGCGCGGAAGAAGAAATCAAACTCAAGCCCAAGGGCGTTCCTTTTTGGTCGCGAATGGATGTGATGACCTTGAAGGCAGTGGCTTGCACCCGGTCGGGCAGGCGCACAAAATTGTTTTCACTGACCAGGGTATCGCCATTCACAAAGGACCAGATAATGAATTTAAGCGCCTGGGTGGTTTGCTCCGGGTTGCTGGTGACCTTGGGGAACACCACAAACGTGCCCATGGTAATAGGCCACGCCGATTTGCCGGGCTTCTGCGTCAGCGTGTTGTTGAATGTGCCGGTGGCAGACCATTCGCTGTTGGCCAGTGCGGCCTTGAAGGCATCGATGGAGGGTTTGACAAAAACACCTTCGGCATTCCTCATCTGCACCGAGGCCAGGCCGTACTCGGCCACATAGCCAAAATCCACATAACCAATGGCGCCCACGGTGTCGCGCACGCCCTTGGCCACGCCCTCGCTGCCTTTGAAAGCCAGATGGCCGTCGGGCCATTTGATGCTGGTCTTGACGCCAAAAGACGCCTTCCATGGGGCGCTGACCTTGGCCAGGTAATCCGCGAAGTTGTAGGTGGTGCCCGAGCCGTCGGCGCGCACCACCACCTTGATGGGCAGGTCGGGCAGGGGCGTGTCCGGGTTCAGGGCGTTGATGTCGGGGGCGTTCCAGCGGGTGATTTCGCCCATGAAGATGCGGCTCAGCACCTCGCCCGTCAGACGCAGCTGCGCGTTCTGGACCTTGGGCAGGTTGACGATGGGGCTGATGCCGGTGATGGCCACGGGCAGGGCGATCAGGCCGTGCTCGATCAGATCCTTGTCGGACGGATGCACATCGGTGGCCCCGAAGCCCACGGCCTGCTGCTGGATTTTCTTCATGCCCGCACTGGATCCGACGGGATCGTAGGCCACCCCGGAGCCCGTGGCCTTGGTGTAGGCCTTGGCCCAGCTGCGGTAAATGGGCGCTGCGGCGGAAGACCCTGCACCGGTCACAGTCTGCGCGCCAGCGGCGCCCGCGGTCAGCAGGGCCCATGAGAGGGTCAAAAGGGCGTAGATAGTTTTCATGGATTTTTCTGTTATTTGTTTTGAATATGTTTGTATTTGTCGAAACCCTGCGGGCCCCTGGCCTGCGAGGCCGGTAGCTTATCAAAAAAATATTATCTTTCTTTAAAGCCCGGTGAGGGTGCACTGGTCTTGTTGCTGCGTCATGGTTTTGTCATTTGAAACAAATAGTATCTTTTCGGATGGCCATACCGTGGCCGGAAATGGTGGCTGAAACAGGGGTGGCACGACCACACCAGGTTTTCGCCACACGAATCGAACGCGATGGTGGTGCCCCCGGGGCCGCCACCGGGACATTGACGAGACTTTCAGATGCTTCAAAAAATCAAAATTGGCACCCGACTGGCCCTGGCATTTGCCGTGCTGCTGCTGTTGATCTCGGCCCTGGCGGCGGGCGGCATCAGCGGTGCCAAGCGCCTGACCGAGCGCAGCGCAGCGCTGTATGGCGACCGCACGGTGCCTTTGGGCGTGCTGTCCGAGATCAGCCACCTCACGCAACGCAACCGGGTGCTGGTGATGGACATGCTGATGGACCCTGGCACCAGCAATCTGCAGGCCAGCCACACCGAGCTGACGGCGAACGTCGAGCGCATCCGCAGCCTGTGGGCCAGCTACACGGCCAAGCCGCTGGCCGCTCAAGAACAATCCCTGGCCCAGGCCTTTGCCGAGGCCAACACACAGTACCTGGACAAAGGGCTGCTGCCCGCCGCGCAGGCGCTGGTCTCGGGCAAGTACGACGACGGGTCGGAGCTGTACATCACCCAGATCCGCCCCCAGGCCGCCAAGGTGCAGGCGGCGGTCGAGCAGCTGGTGGGCCTGCAGATCGAGGTGGGCGCAGAAGAGTTTGGCGCCGCCAAGGCGATGAGCGAGACCATCCATGTGTGGATGCTGGCCGCGACCGCGCTGGCGCTGCTGGTGGGGGCTGCGATGGCGCTGGTCATCACGCGCTCCATCTCGCGCCCTCTGCAGCAGGCCGTGGCACTGGCCCGCACCGTGGCAGGCGGCGATCTGAGCGCGCAGATTGTGGTGCGCGGAACCGATGAAACCGCCGAACTGCTGGGCGCCCTGCGGGAGATGAACCAGCAGCTGGTGCGCGTGATCACCGAGGTGCGCGACAGCACCGAAACCGTGGCCCGGGATGCCGTGCTGATGGCCGGTGGCGCCGAAGACCTGGCCCGCCGCACCGAGGTGCAGGCCTCCAACCTGCAGGAGACAGCGGCCTCGATGGAGCAGCTCACCATCACCGTGCAACACAACACCGACAACGCCCACCGCGCCACGCAACTGGCGCAAGAGGCCAGCAAAGTGGCCAATGAAGGCGGCAGCGTGATGCGCGACGTGGTCGCCACCATGCAGGAGATCAACCTGCAGTCGCAGAAGATCACCGACATCATCAAGGTGATCGACGACATCGCCTTCCAGACCAACCTGCTGGCCCTCAATGCCGCCGTGGAAGCAGCCCGCGCGGGCGAGCAGGGCCGGGGTTTTGCCGTGGTGGCGGGCGAGGTGCGGGGGCTGTCGCAGCGCAGCAGCACGGCGGCGCGTGAGATCCGGGGCCTGATCGCGGCCAGCGTGCAGGGCGTGGGGCGGGGCTCGGCGCTGGTGGGCCAGGCGGGTGAGCGCGTGGCCAACACCGTGCGGCATGTGAACCAGGTCGTGGCCTTGATCAGCGAGATCCAGAACGCGGGCCAGGAACAGGCCCGGGGCATCGCCCAGATTGGCGAGGCCGTGCGGCAACTGGATGTTGCCACGCAGCAGAACGCCGCCCTGGTGGACGACAGCTCGTCCGCCTCCACCGGTGTGAAGAACCAGGTCCGGCGCCTGCTAGAGGTGATCCACCAGTTCCGGCTGGCGCCCGATGGGGCCCGCCCGGCCGTGGATGCACTGGAGGGGCCCCGACAGGGCGGATTGCCGCTGCCATCAACAGCGCCAAACGCGCTGGGGGCGGCGCTGCCCGCCGGGGCTACGCCGCGCCAGCCGCAGCTGTCCATGGCGCCGCGCTAGGCCACGGCGTGCCCGCATCTTCCGTGGCCATGCACCGGTGGGACGGTGGCGCACCGGCAGCCCGGCCATGAATCACACCGATGTCCTGATTGCCATTGCCGAAGTGGCGCGCAGTGGCGGCGCGTCAGCGCCTGAGGACGCGATCGCGCAACTGGCCATGATCATCGACGGCCTGGAGCTGTCGCAGCAGGGCGCCGAGCAGGTGATGGAAATGCTGCTGGGGATTGCCGCCTGCCTGTGGAACCTGCAGCAGGAGCGGATGCGCTTGTAAAAGTGGCGTGGCCCCGCCTGCCTTGCGGAGACACGGCAGGGGCGGGTCGCCCCGCGTCAGTCGCCCGGGGTTTCGAGCGAGGCGATCTGGTCGCGCCCCCGGTGCTTGGCCAGGTAAAGCGCCTGGTCGGCGCGGTCCAGCATGTCGCGCAGGCTGCGGTCGCTCTGGCGGAAGGCGCCCACACCCAGGCTGGTGGTGATGCGGTAGGCCTGGCCCGTGTCGTCGTTCAGCTGCAGCGCGCGCACGCTCTGCAGGATGCGGTGGGCGGCCTCCAGGCCCTCGGCCAGGGTGGTCAGCGGCAGCAGCACACCAAATTCCTCGCCCCCGAGGCGCCCCACGGCATCACTGGCGCGCAGCTGGCTTTTGACGGCCTGGGCAAAGGCCACCAGGGCCCGGTCCCCCTCCAGGTGGCCATAGCGGTCGTTGATGGCCTTGAAATGGTCCAGGTCCAGCATCAGCAGCGTGAGCGGCTCGCCGCTGTGGCATGAGTGGGCGTACGCGGATTCCGCCGTCTCCAGAAACGCGCGCCGGTTGGCAATGCCGGTGAGCATGTCGGTGGTGGCCAGCCGCTGCAGCTCGCGCTCCAGGTTCTTGCGCTGTGTCACGTCGCGGTAGATGCCTTCGACCCCCGCGAAATTGCCCGCATGGTCGTACAGCGCGTGGCTGCTGATGGAGATGTCGATCACCTGGCCGTCACGCCGCACCATCTGGCCGGGGAAGTCGCTGACCTCACCATCCGCCAGGATCGCGGCCTTGAACGCATCGCGGTCGGAGCTGTGCGGGTAGTACGACTCTGCCGTGCGGCCCTCTATTTCGTGCGGCTCGTAGCCCAGCACACGCCGCACCCCAGGCCCCACATGCTGCACCACGCCCTGGGCATTGGTGCGGTAGTACACGTCCTGCAGGCTGTCGAACAGGCGGCGGAAGTTCTGCTCGCTCTCGCGCAGCTGGGCTTCGATCTCGCTCTGGTGGGTCATGTCCAGGCCACACATGAGCACGGCGGGGGCGCCGTCCCACTCCGTCGCCACGCTGCTGATCAGCACCATGCGCAGGTTGCCGCGCGCGGTGCGGATGCGGAACTCGGAGGACTTGTTGGGCCGCCCCGCCTGCCCGGGCACGGCCACCTGCTGGATGCGGTTGCTGGAGCGCACCTGGTCGATGGGGTGCACAAAATCACCCGAGAGGCGGCCGATCAGGCTGTCGGCGCTGGGCGCTTCCAGCAGCTCCACGCTGGCCGCGTTGGCAAAGCGAATGGCGCCATCCTGTGTGACGAGCACAGCCGCTGGCAGCAGGTGCAGCAGACGCAGGTCGTGGGACATGGGGCTTGGCGGTAACCAAAAGTAATGCACCATTGTGGCACCTGGGGGCCTGGCTGGGAACGGGCGGGTGTCACAGGCGGTACCATCGCCCATGAGAAAAACTTTCCAACTCCACGTTGAAGGCAAGAACCGCGACCGCGTTCTGGATGCCGTCAAGCACGAAATCCGCAAGTACATCAAACGCGAACGGCGCCGCGACCTGCCGGAAGGCGCTGACTTCTGGGACTTTGACTGCCGTTTTGGCCGCACCAAGGAAGACGCCGCCGTGGCGCATCTATCGGCCCTGACCGGGCTGATCAATGAAGTCGCGGCCGAGGGCGGGGCGCAGTTCTATGTGGAAATCCTCGCCAAGCCCGGCAAGCGCCAGCCCCGCGCTGCAGGCGCGGCCGAGGTGCATGGTGTGGATGCGGCCGATGGCGATGTCGAAGGGGCCTGACCCCGCCGCTTTTTCCCGCTCCCAGGCTCCGTTCAGGAGCCTTTTTTATCGGCGATTGACGTTGCAGCGGCAGCGGCCGCAGCGGCGCGCAGCTTGTCCTTTTTGCTCGGCCGTTTGCCTTTGACGCCCCCGGTACCCTGCGGATCGGTGGCGGGGGCTGCGGTTTCGGTGGGCTCGAAGCCCGCAATCTGCTCGCGTGGCAGGGCCAGGTGCTGGCGCTTTTCGATCAGCCGGAAATGCGCTTCGGCATCGGCCGTCACAAAACTCACGGCCATGCCACTCTCGCCCGCCCGGCCGGTGCGGCCGATGCGGTGCACGTAGTCCACGGCCGAGCGAGGCAGGTCGTAGTTGACCACGGCAGGCAGCTGCGCAATGTCGATGCCACGCGCGGCCAGGTCGGTGGTCACCACCACCTGCCAGCGCTCGTCCTTGAACTCCTGCAGCACCTGCTTGCGCGCGCCCTGGCTCAGGCCGCCGTGGAAAGGCGATGCATAAATGCCCGCCTTGTACAGCTTCTCGGCCACATGCTCGGCCGCGTATTGCGTGGCCACAAACACCAGCACACGCGACCAGTTGTGCTCCTTGACCAGGTGGCGCAGCAACTGGGTGCGGCGGCTGGCGTCCACCGCAATGGCGCGTTGCTCGATGGCGGGCTCGTTGCCCGGGGTCTGAGGCACCTCGACACGCACAGGGTTTTTCAGCAGGCCATCGGCCAGCGCCTGCACCGCCGCAGGGAAGGTGGCCGAGAAGAACAGGTTCTGCCGCTGCGCGGGCAGCAGCGCCAGCACACGGTTCAGCTCTTCGGCAAAGCCCAGGTCCAGCAGGCGGTCGGCCTCGTCCAGCACCAGGTGCGCCACGGCCGACAGGCGCAGTGCGTTGTGATCCACCAAATCCAGCAGGCGGCCCGGCGTGGCCACCACAATGTCGGCGCCACCGCGCAGGCCCAGCATCTGCGGGTTGATCGAGACGCCACCAAACACGATGGCCACTTTCAGCGGCTGCTGCAGGTGCTGGGCCAGGCTGCGCAGTACCTCGCCGACCTGGGCGGCCAGCTCGCGCGTGGGCACCAGCACCAGGGCGCGCACCCGGCGTGGGCCGCCAGGCCCTTGCGTCGCGCTGAGCTGCAGCTGTTGCAGCAAGGGCAGGGCAAACGCCGCTGTTTTGCCGGACCCCGTCTGGGCTGCCCCCAGCAGGTCAGCCCCTTGCAGGATGGCGGGGATGGCGCCTGCCTGGATGGGCGTGGGCGCGACAAAACCCGCTTTTTCTGCAGCGTGGACAAGGGCAGGGGACAGACCGAGGGAGGCAAAGGGCATGGAAGCGGCGCTGGGGCGGCGGCAGGAAGGGCCGCACGGCAGCGCGAAACGGGGAAGGAGATGGGGGGATTGTCGCCGCAGTTGCTGTCCTGGCCCCCGCGCGCACCGAGGCGATGGCATTCCGGGCCGCACTGCGGGCCCTGCAAAGGGGCATCGCGCAGATAATCGGGGCCACCGGCGCCCCGCCGGTTTTCCCTTTTTGGTAGCGCCATGGCCCTCACCCTTGACTCTTCTGCCATCACCCACGGCATCCAGCTGGCGGTGGCCCCTGTGTTTTTGCTCACCGCCGTGTCCGGCATGATCGGCGCGGTGGCCGGGCGCCTGGCCCGCATCATCGACCGGGCCCGCGTGGTGGAAGACCGTGCCCGTGCCAGCACCGAGCCCGAGTTTCTGGCCCGCGCCTACAAGGAGCTGGCCGACCTGCGCCTGCGCGGGCGGCTGGCCAACGGCTGTATCGCCCTGCTCACGTTCTGCGCCTTCCTGATTGGCATCACCATCATCCTGCTGTTCCTTGGCGAAACGACCAACTTCCAGTCCAACCGGCTGGCGGTGGCGGGTTTCCTGGCGGGCGTGGCGTCCTTCCTGCTTGCGTTGGTGTGCTTCCTCACCGAAACCCTGCTTGCCACGCGCCTGCTGGACTTCCACATGCTGCAAAACGAGGTGGAGCACAAGCGATGAAGTCATTCGCAGACCTGGGTGGCCTCGTCTACTCCACCGAATCGGGCCGCATGTGCCCCGACTGCCGCCAGCCCGTGGCGCAATGCACCTGCAAGCAGAACAAGCCTTTGCCCACCGGCGACGGCATCGTGCGCGTGTCCCGCGAAACCAAGGGCCGGGGCGGCAAGGCCGTGACCCTGGTCAAGGGCGTGCTGGTGGACGAGGCTGCACTCACGCAACTGGGCAAGCAGCTCAAGGCCGCCTGCGGCAGCGGCGGCACGGTGAAAGACGGCGTGATCGAAGTGCAGGGCGACCATGTGGAGCGTGTGATGGCCGCGCTGCAAAAACTCGGCCACAAGGTCAAGCGCGCAGGCGGCTGAGGGGTTGGCGATGGATGCGGACAAGCTGCAGCGCCTGGTCACCACCGAGATGCCCTATGGCAAGCACAAAGGCACGTTGCTGGCCGACCTGCCCGGCAACTACCTGAACTGGTTTGCGCGCGAGGGCTTCCCCAAGGGCGAGCTGGGTCAGTTGCTGGCGCTGATGCATGAGATTGACCACAACGGTTTGTCGGACCTGCTCAAGCCGTTGCGCGGAGCGCGCGCTGCAGAACGCTGAGGTCCTGAACAGGTCCTGATCTGCCAGTTACCTGCCGTGCCCGGCTGCTTGGGCTGACCCGGGTGCCTGTGCCTTGTCGGGCGCTGGCCACAGACCGCTGGAGCGCCACAGCATGGTGGCGATCATCGCCAGCGCAATCAGCAAGGGGCGCATCACTCCGGCATCCAGTTGTCCGTCGGTCACCGCCTGCAAAGGGCCGACCACGTAGCGCAACACCTCGGGCAGGGCTGCAAGCAGCACGGCTCCCAGGACGACGCCCGGGATATGGCCCGTGCCGCCAAACACCACCATGGCCACGATGAGCACTGACTCGTTCAGGCTGAAGGCTTCGGGCGAGACAAAGCCCTGGAAGGCCGCAAACATGGCGCCGGTGACACCGCCAAAACTGGCTCCCACGCCAAAAGCCTGCAGCTTGAGATTGCGGGTGTTGATGCCCATGGAGCGTGCCGCAGTTTCGTCGTCGCGGATGGCCATCCATGCGCGGCCAATGCGCGAATCCTGCAGGCGCTGGCAGGTCCCTATGGTGAGCAGCACCAGGGCCAGGAACAGGTAGTAGTAGAGGGTGACAGAGGCCAGTTCGTGGCCTGCCACGACCAGAGGTTTGCCCAGGTCCACCCCCAGGATGCGGACCGGGTCGATCAGCCCCAGGCCCTGTGCGCCGTGGGTGATGTTGACAGGGTGGCCCATGTTGATGACCAGCAAGCGCACGATCTCGCCAAAGCCCAGCGTGACCACTGCGAGATAGTCGCCGCGCAGTTTCAGGGTGGGTGCCCCCAGCAGCATGCCCAGGATGGCTGCCAGCGCCGCGCCCAACGGGATGGTCACCCACCAGGGGGTGTGCAACCCATTGGGAAACCGTGCTGCGATCCAGGCAAAGTGCTCTGTCAGGTGCGGCGAGGTCAGCAGCGCAAACAGGTAGGCACCCAGAGCGTAGAAGGCAACATACCCCAGGTCGAGCAGGCCCGCATAGCCCACCACGACGTTCAGGCCCAGCGCCAACATCACGTACAGCAGGCTGATGTCCGCCACACGCACCCAGTGGTGGCCCCAGCTCTGCAGCACCAGGGGCAGCAGGAGCAGGCTGGCGGCCAGGCCTGCGTGCCTGGCATGCCGTGCGAAACATGTCCTCATGGGCGGGCGGGAGCGATGCTGCGCTGCATGAAACGCCACTGGCTGTGCCACGCGACAGGCACCTCGGTGCCTTCGTACGCTGCGCAGTCGGTGAACCCGTGGGTGTCGTACAGCCGGTGTGCAGCCTCCATGAAGGGGGCGGTATCCAGGCAGAGGTGAGTGTGGCCCCATCGGTGGGCATCTGCGAGCAGCCTTTGCAGGGCCGACGACCCCAGCTGCATGCCCCGATAGGCGGGGCGGACGTACAGGCGCTTGATCTCGGCGATGTTGCCAGCCAGTCTGCGCAGGCCGCACATGCCAGCGGCCTTGCCGTCCACTTCGATCAGATAAAGCGCGCTGCCCGTTGAGAGCCCGGCGCAGAGCGCCTGAACCACATCCACGTCGCCATTGGCCTGCGGCAGCTCGACTTCGGGAATGCACTGCGCCATCTCGCGGTGCACCCAGGACAGATATTCCGCTTGCAGGCCAAGCAGTGAATCATGGAGAGCGCTGGGACTTTGGGCGCTCGCGTGAATGAACAACGGGGTGGTCATGCGGTGGGTTTGAGGGTGGGTTGGAGAAGATTAAACTGGCTTGAATGGTTAAAAAAGTGGTTTCTATTCCTTTCATTACGGAATGAAACGCTTGAATGGGGCGCATTGCACACACCCAAAACGGCGGGGCATATGGACAAGTTCAGCGGCATGTGGGCCTTTGTCAAAACGGCAGAACTGGGCAGCTTTGTGGCGGCGGGAAGGGCGCTGGCGATCTCCGCGTCTGCCGTGGGCAAGGGCGTGGCGCGGCTGGAGCAGGAGGTGGGTGTGCGGCTTTTGCAGCGCAGCACCCGGCGCATCCAGCTCACGGCAGAGGGGAATTTGTTTTACGAGCGCTGCAGGCGCATCCTGGATGACTTGGACGATGCGCAGGCCATGCTGTCCCTGTCGCGCGAGGCCCCCCGTGGACGGCTGCGGGTGAGCGCGCCCATCGTGGGTTACCACTTCCTGATTCCCCTGGTGCCGGAGTTTCTGGCGCGCCACCCCGAAGTGGAGCTGGACATCAATTTCAGCGACCGTGCGGTCGATCTGATCGACGAAGGCATTGACGTGGCCATCCGCAGCGGCGACCTGCGCGACTCCCGTCTTGTCTCGCGCCCTTTGCAGGCGTTTCGGCTGTTGCTGTGCGCGGCCCCGGCCTACCTGACGCGCCATGGCACCCCCGTTGCCATGCGCGACCTGGAGCTGCACGCCTGCGTGCGTTTTCGCCACCCGGACTCCGGCAAACTGCTCGACTGGCCCTGGCGCGAGAACCTGGACAGCCCCGAGCCGCGCCTGCGCACCGTACTCGCCTGCAACAACATCGAGGCGGTGTTAGGTGCCACGCTGCGCGGGCTTGGCATTGCCTGTCTGCCTGACTTTCTGGTGCGCGATGCCCTGGCCGATGGCCGACTGGTCAGCGTGCTGGAGCAGGACATGGGCCCCAGCCGCCAATTCAGGGCGCTGTGGCCCTCCAGCAGGCATTTGTCACCCAAGGTGCGTGTGTTTGTGGATCACCTGGGGGCCCAGCTCTCCGGCCCGCCATAATCGCGCCCATTCACACAACTACCCGAGGGAATGCACATGAGAGGCCATATCGCTGCGATCGTCCTGGTCGTTTTGGGCGTGTTTTTTCTGCTGACCAACCTGGGGCTGATCAGCATCAGCCTGCGCGAGCTGCTGCGGGTGTGGTGGCCGGTGGCGCTGATTGCGGTGGGCCTGGCGCTGTTCTTCACGCCGGGCGACAAAAAGAAGTAACTGGCCCCGGCACAACAGGCCGGGCCCTGACTCAATCCCCGCCGTGCTCGCTGCGCGGCGGCACAAACGCCGGGTCGCTGCCAAAGTAGCCCCGGAACAGGTTGCGCGCAATGCCATGCGCCGCCACCTGCAGGCTGTGCGCCACCTCGGGCGCAAACAGGCGGCTGGTGTGCTGCTGCCACAGCCCCACCCAGGCCGCAAAGTGGGCGGGCGTCACGCCCTCCAGCGCCATGTGCTTGCCAAACACGTCGCCCTTGAAGCTGCGCGCGCCCAGCGCCACCGTGCTCCAGAAGTCCACCAGCCGCTGCAAGTGGGTGTCCCACTGGCCGTGCAGGGCCTTTTCAAACACGGGCCCCAGCAGCGGGTCCTGGCGCACATCGCCGTAGAAGCCATGCACCAGCCGCGTGATGCTTTCCACGCTGGGTGGCAGATGGCTCACGGGGCTGTCGGGTAAAGGTGTTTGCTGCGTCATGCCTGCAGTGTGCCCCCGCCGCTGCAGGCGCGGCCTGACGGACCGCAAGCTTGCGACGCAGGTGCCGCGCTGGCCTCGAAAACCGGGAACAACACGTTGTTCTCCAGATGAATGTGGTGGATGAGGTCGTCGCCCAGCTGGGCAATGCCTGCATACAGCGCGCGCCAGGTGTTGCAGGCGCCTTGGGGCGGTGTGGCGTCGTTCGTCAGGGCGTTGAGCTTGTCCAGCGCCTCGCCATGGTCCACATGTTCGGCGCGCATCATGCCGATGGGCTGGCCCACAAAGGGGTTGCCGCCGCTCTTGAGCATGGGGAACAGCACCTGCTCTTCCTTGAGCATGTGCGAGAGCAGCTCCTCATGCATGGTTTCGAGGTGATCGGCCAGCCCGGCGGGCACATGGGGGTTGTCGCGGTGCACGGCTTCCACGCGGCGGGCCATGCGGATCAGCTCGGGCAGCTGCTGGCGGTGCACCTCGTGGTAGCGCGCCAGGATGTGGTCGATGAGCGCACTGGGCGATGCGGCTTCGGGCACGGCGTCGCTGCGTTGCAGGGTGGCCAGCTCGGCCAGCACGGCGTTGGCATCCAGCCCCTTGTCGGCTGCCGCCTGGGCCAGGCTCACCTGGCCGCCGCAGCAAAAGTCGAGCTTGAGCCGACGGAACACCGCCGTGGCGCCGGGCAGTTGCACCGCGATCTGGCCGATCTGCTGGTCGGTGCTGAGGGGTGTGGGGTGGGCGGGAGCAGTATCCAGATGGTCAACGCGGGCATTCATGGCGGGTCCTTTTAAAGATTCATTTGGTGTGAATATTTTATTCAATAAAATTCATCCCGCATACCTCTTTAAATTGACCTGCGGCAAAACCCATGCGCCTGACCCAATGGACCGACTACACGCTGCGCGTGCTCATGTACTGCGCAGCCTCCGAGGGCCGCGAGCAGCCGGTGACCATCACCGAGGTGGCCGAGGGCTACGGCATCTCGCGCAGCCACCTGATGAAAATCGTGCAGCAGCTCGCCGCCCAGGGGCTGCTGGAGACCACGCGCGGGCGGGGCGGTGGCATGCGGCTGATGGTGCCTGCGTCGGCCATCAACGTCGGCGCCGTGGTGCGCGCCACCGAGACCGACTTCAACCTGGTGGAGTGTTTTGACCCCGCCACCAACCAGTGCCGCCTGAGCAGCCACTGCCGCCTCAAGGGCGTGTTGTGGCAGGCCATGCAGGCTTACCTGGCGGTGCTGGACAGCGTGACGCTGGCCGACCTGATGGCCCCGGCCGCTGCGGGTGGGGCCGCTGCACGGGCCTTGCTGCCCACGGTGGCACTGCCCCAGGGCGGTGGCGCCACGCGCAGGCGCGCACCCGTGGCCGGGCTGCCGTCCAAAGCCGAGAATGTTGAATAAAAATCGCGGCTTCCGCGCGATGGATATCGGCTATTTGCTATCAAATTGATAGTTTCTGCGGCTCTGCCATGCATTCACCGGCAAACGCCTGCCGGTAGCGCGCCGGGGTCAGCCCCACATGCCGCGCAAATTCGCGTGTGAAGTGGGGCTGGTCGGCAAAGCCGCACGCAAACCCGATTTCTGCGAGGCCATGCGGGCTCTCCAGCAGCCATTGCGCAGCTACCCGCGCACGTGCCTCTGTCACGATGTGGCGGCAGCTCAGGCCGCGTTCGGTCAGCGCCCGCTGCAGGCTGCGGCGGGCCAGGCCCGTGTGCTGGGCCAGTGCATCCACCGTGTGCAGCGCTGCCGGGTCCTGCAGCACATGGCGCGCCAGCTGGTGCGCCAGCGGTGGCCAGGGCAGGGCGTCGCACAGGTGGGTGGCGGCGGGCTGGGGCTGCAAGGCGGGGGGCGTGGGCGCCTTGCTGTCGTGATGTTCCCAATGCAAGGTCCAATGGCCTAGCAATTTTTGCGCGGCCAGCGGTGCCAGTTGCGCGTGCAGTTCGGCCGGGGTGGCGACAGGGGCTTCCATCCGCAGGTTCACGCGGTGGCCTGCGGCCTCGGGCGCGCCGATCTCCACCCGCAACCCGCGCACGCCCAGGGCCCGGCTGGCGCCCATCAGCACGCCGAGCACGGCCAGGCTTTCGGTGGGGTGGGGTTCTTCCGGCACACCGGGGCGCGCATGGTGGCGCAGTGCCAGCGTGCCCGGGGCGCTGGCCGTGATGCTGACCTGGTGGCGCGAATGCACATACCGCTCCAGCCGCTGCCAGCGTGCCATCAGCTCGGGCGGGCTGCTTGCGCCCAACAGCGCGCGGTGCACCGGGTCACCCGCCAGCAGGTCCACCCGTTGGGCCAGCTGCAGCAGTGTGCCCAGGCCGCCCTGGTGCAGCACGGCTTCGACCACGTTGCGTTTGTAGGCCAGGGGCACATGGCTCGCGGCCAACCCGTCGGCACCCGGTGGGGGCGGTGGCGGCACCAGCCCGTGCGCGGCCATGGCGCGCACCAGCAGGCGGACCATGGCGGCGCTGGCAAAGTCTTGCATGGGCGGATTGTGCCGTTGGTGCGACCCCGCTAAGCCTGCGTGGACAAGGCCTGCAGCACGTCCGCGCTGCGCACCGGCAGGCGGGCAAAACGCACGCCGGTGGCGTCGCGCAGCGCGTTGGTGATCGCTCCGGCCCCGGCCACCATGGCGGTTTCTCCGGCACCGGTGGGCGGCGCGCTGCTGTCGATCAGGTGTACATGCAGCGGCGGCACGTCGCCCATGCGTGGCAGCGGGTAGTCGGCAAAGCTGGCGGCGGCCACGCCCGAGCGGGCCACTGGCAGTTGCTCGTGCAGCACCATGCCAAGGCACCACACGAGGTTGCCCTCGGTCTGCGCGCGCACGCCGTCGGGCTGCAGCACCAGGCCACAGTCGTGCGCGCACCACAGCGTCACCACGCGCACTTGGCCGGTGGCGCGTTGCACCTCCACATCGGCCACGGCGGCGGCATAGCTCACGCCTTTGTAGATGCCGCCTGCGATGCCGCGCCCGCGCAGGGTGGTGGGGTCGCTGGCGGGGCGCGCTGGCCAGCGGGCTTCGGCGGCGGCGCGGCGCAGCACCTGGGCCAGGCGTTCATCGGTGGTGTGCTGCAGGCGCCAGGCCAGCGGGTCGGCCCCGGCCAGGCGCGCGCATTCGTCCATGGCGCTTTCCACCACCAGGGTGTTGGGCCCCGCGCCCAGGCCGCGCCAGGGACCGGTGTGCACGGGCAGGCGCTGGGCGGTGAACTCGATGCGCTGCCGGGGCACGTCGTATGGCATCTGCGCGCCGCGCGCCACGCCGCTGTCGCCCGCCAGGTCGGCCAGGGTCTGCATCCACACCGGCATGGCGGCGGGCGTGAACAGGATGTGGCTGCTGGCCAGCGCATGCCACCAGTGGGTGATGCGCCCGCCTTGCACGCGGGCCCGCACACGGTGACTGGAGGGCGGGCGCTGGAAGCCCTGGGCGAACTCCTGCGCGCGGCTCCATTGGACCTTGACGGGCGCCCCCACCGCCTGGGCGAGCACGGCGGCCTCCAGCTCCACCGTGCACAGGGTGCGGCCGCCAAAGCCGCCGCCGATGCGGCAGGCCTGCACCTCGATGCGTTCAGCGTCCAGGCTGAACTGGCGGGCGAGCACATCACGCATGTAGAACAGGTCTTGGGTGCCCGCCCATACCTTCAGGGCGATGTCTTCTTTGCCTGCGTCGGCCAGCCAGTGCGCCGTTGCGCTGCGGGGCTCGATGGGCGCGTGGGCGGCCAAGGGCACGTCCATGCGCAGGTCTAGCGTCCAGGCTGTGTCCGTGGGCAGCTCGTCCTTGCGCAGGCGGTGCTGCAGCGCGCCCCGGCGCAGGTGAGTGTCGATGTCGATGCGCTCGTCGATGGCCGCCTGCTCGAACGCGTTGCCATCTTCCACCTGCCACTGCACCGCCAGCGCGGCTTCGATACGGTCGAGCGCCGAAGGCGTGCGGGCCACGATGCCCAGGCCCAGGCTGCCCATCTGCAACAGGCGCGGGTGCTGCACCACGGCCACGCAGGCGGGGTCGGCACGGGCGGCCGTCTCATCCCACGCTTGCGGGCGCGAGTTGATTTCGGCCGACACGGGTGCGCGCAGCACGCGGCCATAGAGCAAGCCGGGCAGGCGCGTGTCGCCCGCAAACAGCGGCTGGCCGGTGACGAGGGCGTGCAGCTGGCCTGGCGCCGCCGCAGCTTCTTTGGTGACCCCCGTGCGCGGCTGCAGGCTGCGCAGCGCGCTGGGCGCAATGTCACGCGCGGCCAGCGTGCCCGTGGTCTGGCCTTGCGCCAGGGCCTCGCGCAAGGTGGCGCAGGCACGGGCCAGGGGCAGGGCAAAGTCCTGCACGCTGGCGCTGCCCACGGTGGCGCGCACGCGGGCGATGTGGCGGGTGCTGGGCAGTTGCAGGTGTACTTGTGCGGGCGGCACACCCAGCTCGGCAGCGGCCAGGCCCTGCAGCGCGGCGCTGATCTGCTGGCCCATTTCGGCACTGGGCAGCCACAGGGTGTAGCGGCCGTTGTCGTGCCGTATCCAGCCCAGCGCGTCATCGGCGGTGGAGGTGGGGCGCTTGGGGATCACCGGCACCAGGCTGCAGCTCGCCAGCGTGACGGTGAGTACCCCGGCGCCTGCCGCTGCCAAAAACTGGCGGCGCTTCATGGCTTTACGCCCCCGGCCGCCTGGTGGATGGCCGCGCGCACCCGGTGCTGGGTGCCGCAGCGGCACAGGTGGGCCGACATGGCGGCGTCGATCTGTGCATTGCTCGGGCGGGGTGTGGCGCGCAGCAGGGCCACCGCGCCCATGATCTGGCCGCTCTGGCAGTAGCCGCACTGGGGCACGCGCAGGTCCAGCCAGGCCTGTTGCACGGGGTGCAGCGTGCCGTCGGGTGCCGCCAGGCCTTCGATGGTGGTGATGGAGCGCCCTTGCAGCCCGCGCGCCGTCTGCAGGCAGGCGCGCTGCGCCACGCCGTCGATGAGCACGGTGCAGGCGCCACATTGGCCCATGCCGCAGCCAAAGCGGGTGCCCGTGAGACCCAGGGGCTCGCGCAGCAGCCAGAGCAGGGGTTCGTCCTCCCAGCCGGGGGGCACCGGCTGGGCTTGTTGGTTCAGGGTGATGTGCATGGGGCCTCCGTGGGTGTGACGGGGCCAGTGTGCAAAGGACGGGGGTGGCGGGTCTTGAAGATTTGCGCCACACGCAGCGCGAGGCACATCAGGGCATGGGGCGCCCGGTGGAGCAAAAATTAGTGGTCAAAATGGCCGTTTGCGCGCGTCCATCAAGCGCAAGCAGCTATTGTTTTTGAAGCAATGCCTTCCACTGCGGCATGGTCTGCGCCCACCACAGCCGCAGGCGCATCGCCCACTCGGGCGTGTAGCCTGAGGTGGCAAACCGCACCTGGCCGTGCGCGTCGATGACCACCAGCGCGGGCACGGAGCGCACGCCCCAGCTGTGCGACAGGGTGCCCTGCGGGTCCACCGCCGTGGGCCAGGGCAGGCCGCGCTGGCGCTGCACCTGGGCCACGCGCTCGGCGTTGCCCGACTGCATGGCCACGCCCAGCACGGGCCAGTGGCCGGACAGGCTGGCAATGCTGGGCTCTTCGAGCTTGCACACCGCACACCATTCGGCCCAGAAGTGCACGGCCACGGCCTGGCCGGGATGCTGGGCGCGCCATGCGGCCAGGGTGGTGGGGGCGGGGGCGCCAGCGCTGGCGGCCATCACCAGCGCAGCATCGGGCGCAGGGCCCTGGGGCAGGTCGCGCGTGCGCCAGGTGTCCACCGCCACGATGGCGACCCAGGCGAGCACGAGGGTCGTCAGGTGCTGCTTCCAGCTTTTGCGCAAGGACTGTGCAGCACGAGTGGCAAGGGCCTTCAGCATGGCAGGGCTGTGGTGTTGCGAATCAGCGCAGCACTTCCAGCAGCCGGTCCAGCCCGCCTTGGTTGATGGCCACCTTGGCCTGCGCGCGCACGGCGGGCTTGGCGTGGTAGGCCACCGACAGGCCCGCCGCGCCCATCATGGGCAGGTCATTGGCGCCATCGCCCACGGCAATCGCCTGCTGGGGCGAGATGCCCATGAGCGACGCCACTTCCAGCAGCGTGCGGCGCTTTTCGGCACCATCGCAGATGTCGCCCCAGGCCTGATCCACCATGCGGCCGGTGAGCTGGCCATCTTGCACTTCGAGCATGTTGGAGCGGGCGAAATCAATGCCCAGCCCGGCCTTCACGCGGTCGGCGAAAAAGGTGAAGCCGCCAGAGACCAGCAGCGTGGTCAGGCCCGCTGCCTTGGCGGCGGTGATCAACTCCTTGGCACCGGGGTTGAAACGCAGGCGCTCGGTGAAGACCTGCTCCATGTGCTGCACTGTCACGCCCTTGAGCAGGGCCACGCGCTGGCGCAGGCTCTCTTTGTAGTCGGTGATCACGCCCTGCATGGCCGCTTCGGTGATGGCGGCCACCTCGGCCTTGCGGCCTGCGGCGTCGGCGATTTCGTCCACACACTCGATGTTGATGAGGGTGGAGTCCATGTCAAAAGCGATGAGCTTGTAGCTCGACAGGGACAGCGGGGGCGTGATGCCCTGGATGACGAGGCCGGGGGCGAATTCGGTAGCGTGGGTCATGGCGCAGACGACGGGGTGTTTGGTGTGGGGGAGAACAGAACCCGCAATGGTATCGCCCAGCTTCATGCCCCTTCCGTCTGCGCCGATTGCCCTGCCACCGTGGGTGCGGCGCCCCCGCAGCGCCGCCGCTTCAGCGCGACGGCGGCGGGCCCTTGATGCTGCCACTGCCAGCCCCTGCGCGGCCCGCAGGGTTGGGTGCGGGCGGCTCGTTCATCTTGACCAGGAACATGCGCAGGAAAAATGCAGCCATGCACAGCATGAACCCGATGCCAATGATGCTCATCAGGCCGTAGTCGGTAGAGAAAAGATCGTTCAGCAGCTTCATGGTGGGGTACTCCTCGTGGTGGGGGCGGCGTCCACTATCGCGCTGCGCCGCGTTGTGGCCTTTGCGCTTTGTCAAGCATCGGCTGCAGGCTGGCATGGCCCGAAGCGGGAGGGCCGTGCTCGGCTATGGCGCCGTGTGACTCAGTCCCGTCCCGCCGCCGCCAGCAGGGCGGCGATTCGCTGCAGCAGCGCCAGGGCCGCCAGGGGCTGGGTCTGCAACCACACGTGCAGGGCATGGCCCACGCCAGGCAACTGGACCACGTCCACGCTGCGCGCGGCCTTGGCGGCCTGGCTGTAGCCCTGGATGACAGTGGGCGGGATCACCGCATCCTCCGCGCCCCAGACCAGCAGCAACCGACCGCGAAAGCGCCGCAATGCTGCCCAGGCAAGGGCATCGGCGAAGTCCGTGGTGGCGCGCAAGGTCTGCTGAAAGGCTGGGCCGAAGGGCTGGTGCTCTGCCGCCGGTGTGTAGGCCGCTGGGCAGAACAGCACCAGGGCGCGTGGCTGCAGCGTATCCAGCAGCTGGCAGGCCGTGTGGCCGCCCATGCTGGAGGCGATCAAGGCCAAGGGTGGATGTGTTGCCCCCAGGCCCAGGTGGGCCGCTACAGCCAGCGCCTGAGCCTGGCGGTCTGCCAGGCTGGAGCCCAGCAGGCTGCCGCCCGTGGTGCCGTGGCCTACAAAGTCGAAGGCTGCACCGGCCCAGCCTTGGGTGGCCAGAGGCTGGAGCAGGTAGTCCACACGCCGGTGGTTGGTGGTCGCACCGCCGCCATGCAGAGACAGCAGGCGCGGCGCCGATGCGGGCATGTGGCCCCAGGTGCTGCCACGCAGCCGGTGGGCGCCGTGGGCCACGGTAAAAGGCGTGCGCACGGCGACGGGTGCGCTGTGCACTGCGGCCTCTGGGGCGTCGGAGTCAGGGCTTTCGGCCATGCAGGTACAGCCGGTCCGACCAGGTGGCCAGCCACTCGGGCTTGAAGGCCACAAAAATCGCCGCGAGCATGCCGGTGACAAATCCGTCGCCCCAGGCCATCAGCCAGCGCGCCACCAGCGACAGCTCATCGCCCACGCCGGGCAGCAGGTGGCCGCTCCACTGCGACAGCACGCCCGCTGCAAACACGCACACCACCGTGCCCAGAAACGCGCGGCCCAGTACATAGACAAACGGCTTGGTGCCGGTGTAGCGCCGCACCAGCGCGCCCAGGCCCAGCGCCAGCGTGGCGGGCACCACGCCCAGCCACACCGTGGCGCCCAGTGCGTCCGCCCAGGTCAGTGCGGGCGAAACCAGGCAGGCCACGGTGCCCACGGCCATGAGCACGGGGATGGCCAGCGGCCAGCCCAGCATCAGCACCACCAGGCAGGCGCCCGACCACTGCAGTTGCAGCGGCATGGCGTGCAGTGTGGGCAGGGCCCACAGCCAGGGCAGAAAGACCAGCGTGGCAAGCAGCGGCGTCCACAGCGCCGACGGCGTGCCGTGGGTTTCGTGCGCCAGCGGCTTGCGGCTGGCCAGCATGCGCCAGGGCCGTGCGGCCAGGGCGGCAGCCAGGGCCACAAGGAGGAGGAGGCCTTCAATCCACATGGCCGTCTTTTGCTACGCTATTGATAGCTGTTGCGGATTGATGGAAGCGCGGTAGAGGCCAATTTTCTCAAAATTAGCCACTCATGCGGCCACCACCGGCTGCCCCAGCGACCGCAGGATGTCCCGCACCATCTGCGCGCGGTCCTTGGGCTCCTTCAGCTCGCGCTCGATGCGCAGCTTCTCGTTGCCCGCCAGCTTGATGTGCTTGTTCTTCTGGATCAGCTCGATGATGCGCATCGGGTCGATGGGGGGCTGGGGCTTGAAGGTGATGTTGATGACGCCAGGCGCCGCATCCACCTTCACCACGCCGTAGGGCTGGCTCAGCACGCGCAGGCGGTGCACGTCGATCAGGGTCTGGGCCTGGGGCGGCAGCTTGCCGAAGCGGTCCACGATCTCTTCGAGCAGGCCGTCGATCTGGTCGGGCGTCTTGGCGGTGGCCAGTTTCTTGTAGAACGACAGGCGCAGGTGCACGTCGCCGCAGTAGTCGTCGGGCAGCAGGGCGGGGGCGTGCAGGTTGATGTCGGTGGTGATCGACAGGGGCGAGAGCAGGTCGGGCTCCTTGCCGGCCTTGAGCGCCTTGACGGCCTCGCTCAGCATTTCGTTGTAGAGCTGGAAGCCGACTTCGAGCATGTTGCCGCTCTGGTTTTCGCCCAGCACCTCGCCGGCGCCGCGGATCTCCAGGTCGTGCATGGCCAGGTAGAAGCCGCTGCCCAGTTCCTCCATCTGCTGGATGGCGTCCAGGCGCTGCGCGGCCTGCTTGGTCAGGCCCTCGGTATCGGGCACCATGAGGTAGGCGTACGCCTGGTGGTGGCTGCGGCCCACGCGCCCGCGCAGCTGGTGCAGCTGCGCCAGGCCGAACTTGTCGGCGCGGCTCATGATGATGGTGTTGGCCGTGGGCACGTCGATGCCGGTCTCGATGATGGTCGAGCACAAGAGGATGTTGAAGCGCTGGGCCACGAAGTCGCGCATCACACGCTCCAGCTCGCGCTCGGGCATCTGGCCGTGGGCCACGGCGATGCGGGCCTCGGGCAGGATTTCTTCGAGCTTCTGGCGGCGGTTCTCGATGGTCTCCACCTCGTTGTGCAGGAAGTAGACCTGGCCGCCGCGCTTCAGTTCGCGCAGCACCGCCTCGCGGATCACGCCGGTGCCCTCGTTGCGCACAAAGGTCTTGATCGCCAGGCGCCGCTGCGGCGCGGTGGCGATGACCGAGAGGTCGCGCAGGCCTTCGAGCGCCATGCCCAGCGTGCGCGGGATGGGCGTGGCCGTGAGGGTGAGCACGTCCACCTCGGCGCGCAGGGCCTTCATCTGCTCCTTGTGGCGCACGCCGAAGCGGTGTTCCTCGTCGATGATGAGCAGGCCCAGGTTGTGGAACTTGGTGGATTCGGAAAGCAACTTGTGCGTGCCCACCACGATGTCCACCGTGCCGTCGCCGATGCCCTTGATGGCTGCGGTGATCTCCTTGCCCGAGCGAAAGCGCGAGACCTCGGCCACTTTCACCGGCCATTTGCTGAAGCGGTCCACCAGCGTCTGGTAGTGCTGCTCGGCCAAGAGCGTGGTGGGCGCGAGGAAGGCCACCTGCTTGCCCCCGGTGACGGCCACGAAGGCCGCGCGCAGGGCGACCTCGGTCTTGCCGAAGCCCACGTCGCCGCAGACCAGGCGGTCCATGGGGCGGGGGCTGATCATGTCCTGGATCACGGCGTGGATGGCGGCGTTCTGGTCGGCCGTTTCTTCAAAGCCGAAGTCGTTGGCAAAGGTCTCGTAGTCCTGCGGGCTGTAGCGGAAGGCATGGCCCTCGCGCGCCGCGCGGCGGGCGTAGATGTTGAGCAGCTCGGCCGCGCTGTCGCGCACCTGCTCGGCGGCCTTGCGCTTGGCCTTTTCCCACTGGCCGCTGCCCAGCTTGTGCAGCGGCGCCTCGTCGGCGCTGACGCCGGTATAGCGGCTGATCAGTTGCAGTTGGCTCACGGGCACGTAGAGCACGGCCTTGTCGGCGTATTCCAGGTGCAGGAACTCCTGCATGGCGGGCGTGCCGTCGGGGTTCTTGTTGCCCACGTCCATGTTGACGAGGCCCCGGTAGCGGCCGATGCCATGCTGGCTGTGCACCACGGGGTCGCCCACGTTGAGCTCGGCCAGGTCCTTGATCAGTGCCTCGACGTCGCTCACCTGCTCCTGCTTCTTGCGGCGGCGCGTGGTGGGGCCGGCGGCAAACAACTCGGTCTCGGTGACGAAGTCGATACCGTCCTCGATCCAGCTGAAGCCTACGGTGAGGCCTGCGGTGGCAATGCCCACCTTTTCGCCCTCCGTGCCCTGGAACTCGGCCAGCGAGTCGAAGGCGGGTGGGTTCACCCCGCTGGCGCGTAGAAAGTCGAGCAGGCTCTCGCGGCGGCCATCGCTTTCGGCCAGCAGCAGCACGCGGTGCTGCGTGTTGCGGATGTGGGCATGCAGGCGGGCCAGCGGGTCCTCGGCCCCACGCACCACCGACAGGTCGCCCAGCTTCTGGAAGTGCGAGTTGTCGTCCACGTCCTCCACCCCGGGGCGGATGGACAGCTGGGCATGCTCCTTGGCACGTGTGTAGAACTGGTCGGCCGAGAGGAATAGTGACTCGGGCGGTAGCACCGGCCGTTCGGGGTCGCCCTGCACCAGGCGAAAGCGGTCTTTCGTGTCCTGCCAAAAGCGCTGGAACGCGGGCTCCAGGTCGCCATGCAGCACCACGGTCGCCTCGCCGCCCAGGTAGTCGAACACGGTGGCCGTGTCGTCGAAGAACAGCGGCAGGTAGTACTCGATACCGGCCGTGGCCACGCCCGCGCCCATGTCCTTGTAGATGCGGCTCTTGGTCGGGTCGCCTTCCAGCATCTCGCGCCAGCGGCTGCGGAACTTGGCGCGCGCGTCGTCGTCCATCGGGAACTCGCGGCCGGGCAGCAGGCGCACCTCGGGCACCGGGTACAGGCTGCGCTGGCTGTCGGGGTCGAACGTGCGGATGCTGTCGATCTCGTCGTCGAACAAATCCACCCGGAAGGGCACCAGCGAGCCCATGGGGAACAGGTCGATCAGCCCGCCGCGCACCGCGTATTCGCCCGGGCTCACCACCTGCGAAACATGCGAGTAGCCCGCCAGCGTGAGCTGGGCCCTGAATTTGGCTTCGTCGAGCTTTTGCTTGACCTTGAAGTGGAAGGTGTAGCCCGCCAGAAAGGAGGGCGGGGCGAGGCGGTACAGCGCCGTGGTGGCGGGCACCAGCACCACGTCGGCGCCTGTTTCCTTGTCTTTCTGCGAGATGCGCCACAGCGTGGCCAGCCGCTCGCTGATCAGGTCCTGGTGCGGCGAGAAGGTGTCGTAGGGCAGGGTCTCCCAGTCGGGGAACAACGCGCAGCGCAGCGTGGGTGCGAAGAAAGCCATCTCGTCGATGAGGCGCTGCGCATCGGTGGCGTCGGCCGTGACGATGGCGGTGGTGCGGCCTGCGGCCTTGTCGCGCTCGGCCAGGCGGGCCAGCAGCAGGGAGTCGGCGCTGCCCACGGGGCGGGGCAGGGCAAAGCGTTTTCCGGGGGAGAGTTTGGGGAGTTCCATGCGGACGGTGTCGGTCGTCAGGGCCACCGCATCCCCCGGGGCACGGAGCGCGCACGGGCTGGATCGGGGGCAACGGGACATTTTAGTGACCCATGGCCGGATGCGCTGTATGCCGCCTTGGATGCCGGTGCCACGTCGGGCGTCGGGTTGTTGCGCAGACCCCTGGGTGCATCCTCCTAGAATGCGCCTCTCATGACCATCGACCCGCTGCTGCAACCCTCGCTCGCTGCCCCCCACGCACCCACGTTGTCACCAGGGCGTTTGTGGGCGCTGGTGCCCTGCGCGGGCATGGGCTTGCGGGCCGTGGCTGCACCGCCTGCAGCTCCCGCAGGCAGCACGATGTCGGCCTTTGACGCGCTGGCTGGTGCTGCGGGCGAGCCCGCGCCGCCGCCGCTGCCTAAGCAATACCACTTGGTGGCGGGCCACCCCATGGTCATGCACACGCTGGCCGCGTTTGCGGGCGTGGCGCGGCTGGCGGGCACGCTGGTGGCGGTGGCGCCGGGGGACCACTTCCTGGACGCCCATGCCCATCCCTCGTTTTTTGTGGCCCACTGCGGCGGCCCGACGCGCGCCGCCACGGTGCAGGGTGGTATCAAAACCCTGCTGGAGCGCGGCGCCCAGCGCGACGACTGGGTGCTGGTGCACGATGCCGCGCGCTGCCTGGTCACGGCCGAGCAGATCGATCGGCTCATCGACGCCTGTGTGCACGACTCCGTGGGCGGCTTGCTGGCCCACCAGCTGGCCGACACGCTCAAGACCTCCATCGATGGACCGGGCGGCGTGCGCGTGGCCTCCACCGTGGACCGCAGCAACAAGTGGCTGGCACAGACGCCGCAGATGTTTCGCATTGGCCCGCTGCAGGACGCGCTGGCCAAGGTGGGCACCAACGTGACCGACGAAGCCAGCGCCATGGAGGCCATGGGTCTGCACCCGCGCCTGGTGCCGGGCGGCGCACAGAACTTCAAGGTGACCTACCCCGACGACTTTGCGCTGGCCGAGGCCGTGCTGGCCCAGCGCGGCTACGGCACTACGCTGGCCCGTTTTGGCGGCGAGCGCGGCCACGGCGCCAGCGAGACAGGGCGGAAGACGATTTTTTGAAGCCTTCCTGCGCGCGTGGTCAGTGTTTGTGCAGAGAAGTGATGGATCAATAGACATGCAGCGGTTCACCAAGCTTTGTGCAGCGGCTCTGTCAGGGTGGTGCAGCCGCGCCAAGACAGCTTTGTGAATCGCTTAGAAAAGGATAGAGATGAATTTCAGGATTGGTGAGGGTTGGGATGTGCATGCGCTGGTGCCCGGCCGTGCCCTGGTGATCGGCGGCGTTCACATTCCGCACACCATGGGCCTGCTCGGCCACTCCGATGCCGATGTGCTGCTGCATGCGATCACCGACGCCATCCTGGGTGCAGCAGGGCTGGGCGACATCGGCCGGCACTTTCCCGACACCGATGCGCAGTTTCGCGGCGCCGATTCGGCCGTGCTGCTGGCCGAGGCGGCGCGCCGGGTGCGCGCTGCGGGGTACAGCATTGGCAATGTGGACAGCACCGTGGTGGCGCAGGCGCCGCGCCTGGCTGCGCACATCCCGGGCATGCGCGAGTGCATCGCCAAGGCCCTGCAGGTGGCGCCCGACCAGGTGAATGTGAAGGCCAAGACGGCCGAGCGCCTGGGCCCTGTGGGCCAGGGTCTGGCCATGGAAGCGCGCGCAGTGGCGCTGATCTACAAGGCCTGAGCCTTCAGAACGTGTTCACGATCTCGCAGGGGATCGCGTTGGAGCGCAATCGGGATGAGTGGATGCCTCGGAAGCGCCGCATGGGCTCGTGCCCATGCAAGCAGCCGGGGCGTTCAATCGCCCGATTTCGCTCCAACCCTTCGGGCAGTGGTCTTTGCGGGCGGTCTGCGGCGTTGCGGCGCTTGCCAATAGCCAAGCTATTGGCTGCCCACCGCGCCTTGCATACCACCCGCAAAGACCACTGCGCGACCCCTGGGAGATTGTGAACACGTTCTCAGCCGGTCTGCGCCGCCCAGGCCGCCACGTAGCCCGGCGCGGCTGCCGTGTTCAGCGGGTCGACCACGGGCGCACCGCGGACCTGCACCAGCGGCAGCACACCCGCCCACACGGGGTGCAACATGTCCTCAGCGTCGTCCACAGGCGCTCCGCTGCGCACCTTGCAGGCGGCTTCATCGAGGGATATGCGCAGTACGGTGGTGGCCGCAAACTCCTTGTCGTTGCCCGCGCGAATCTCGGCCTGGCGGCCCACTGCGATGTGGTCCATGAGCGCGGCCAGCGCCGAGTGCTTGTCGGCCACGGGCTCGAAGCGGCCATAGACCATGGCCGAGCGGTAGTTCATCGAATGGTTGAAGGCCGAGCGCGCCAGCACCAGGCCATCGAGGTGGGTGATGGTGACGCAGGCCTGCGCACCCTGGAGCAGCCACTTGACCATGCGCCCGCCGTTGGAGCCGTGGATGTACAGGTGCTCGCCCTCGCGCCAGCAGGCTGTGGGGATGTTGTGTGTGCCTTTGTCGTCGGCAAAGGCCACGTGGCACAGGTAGGCGGCGTCGATGATGGCGTGTAGCGTGGCGCGGTCGTAGCGGGCGTTTTCGGCCACGCGGCGGATGCGGGTGCGGTCAGTGGCGGGCAGGGGGGCGGCAGTGTCGTTCACAGTGCGTGGTTCCGATAGGGGAGTGGATGAAGGGGCGCAATGTAGACCCTGCTTGGTGCCAGAATAAGACCCACTCAACAACTATTTTTTAGGGCCACAGATATCCATGGATTTTCAGCTGCTGTTCAGCGCCTTCAAGGCGCAGCCTGCACATGTGCGCTGGCCGCAGCAGCGCCAGCTGCACGAGTGCCTGCGCCAGGGCATCCGCAGCGGCACGCTGGCCAGTGGCACGCGCCTGCCCGCCAGCCGCACGCTGGCCGTCGAGCTGGGCGTGGCGCGCAACAGCGTGCTGTATGCCTACGAGCAGCTCGCCACCGAGGGCTTCATCGTGGCCACCCGGCGCGGCAGTGTGGTGGCACCGCTGGCTGGGCGACTGGTGGCAGGCTCCAAGCCCGTGGCGCCTGCGCTTGAGGGACGCTCGTGTCTGTCGCGGCGCGCGCAGAACATGCCACTGCTGCCCGGATCGGAGACGGCGGCGGCGTTCGCCCCCGGCGTGCCTGCGCTGGGCGACTTCCCGGTGGTGCGCTGGCGGCGCATGCTGGACAAAGCCTGGGCGTCGTTAGCACCCGCACAGCTCAACTATGCCGACCCGGCGGGCGAGCCCGCGCTGCGCGAGGCCATCGCGGGCCACCTGCGCGTGGCACGCGGCGCGCTGGTAGACGCCGCGCAGGTCTTCATCACCGACGGCACACAAAGCAGCCTGGACCTGTGTGCCCGCGCCTTTGCCGATGCAGGCGACAAGCTGTGGATGGAGAACCCCGGCTACCAGGGCGCCGTGGCGGCCTTCCGCGCCGCGCAGCTCAAGGCCGTGGGCATTGTGGTGGACGCCGACGGCATGGCCCCCACGGCGAGCGACTGGCTGCGCCAGCGGCCCCGGCTGATCTACACCACACCGTCACACCAGTACCCGGTGGGCAGTGTGATGAGCCTGGCGCGGCGCCTGGCGCTGATCGACGGGGCGCGCCAGGCAGGCGCGCTGGTCATCGAGGACGACTACGACAGCGAATTTCGCCACGACGGGCCTCCCCTGGCCTGCATGCAGGGGCTGGCGCCCGACGCGCCGGTGGTCTACCTGGGCACCTTCAGCAAGACCATGTTCCCCGGCCTGCGCATCGGCTTCATGGTGGTGCCCACGGCCCTGGCGCCCGCGCTGGCCCTGCTGCTGGACCGCGCCGCCCCGCGCGGGCGCACGGCCGACCAGCGCGCGCTGGCCGAGTTCATCGTGAGTGGCCAGTTCGCCTTGCACCTGCGGCGCATGCGCCGCCTGTACCGCCAGCGGCGCGATGCACTGGCGGCCGCGCTGGCCCGGCACCTGGGCGATGTGGCTACCGTACACGGCGGCACGGCGGGCATGCACCTGGCTCTGCGCCTGCACGACGCTGCGGCCGATGATGTGGCGCTGAGCAGGCGCCTCATGGCGCAGCACGGCATCATGGCCCCGGCCCTGAGCCTGCACACCGTGGGCCTGCGTGCGCAGCCCTGGCGCGGCTTTCTGCTGGGCTATGCGCAGGTGCCGGTGGAGGCGATGGAGCCGCTGGTGAAGAAGCTCGCTGCCGTGGTGCGTGGCGGTGCCTAGGTGCTGTCCCGCTCGATGATGGAAAAGCCGATGTCCACTACGGGTTCTGACACGGGCTGGCCCTCGGCGCGGTCGGCAATCAGCTGCGCCGCCGTCTGGCCCATGCGGGTGCCGTCGATGCGCACAGTGGAGAGGCTGGGGCTCACGGTCTCTGCGAAGTCGATGTCGCCAAATCCCATCACTGCGAGCTGATCGGGCACGGCGATGCCGCGCACGCGCGCTTCGGTCAGCACGCCCAGGGCGAGCATGTCGGAGCTGCAGAACACTGCATCGATGTCGGGAGTATCGGCCAGCAGGGCCACCAACCCCTCGCGACCATCGGCGTGGGTGGTGGGGGATTTGCCCAGCCGTATGGCGGGCTGGCGCAGTCCTAGGCGCAGGGCGGCGGCTTCAAAGCCGCGTGCGCGGCGGGCGGCGCGCTCGTCGCCACCACTGAGCAGTGCCAGGCGCCGCCGCCCTTTGGCGAACAGGTGCTCGCACACTGCCGCGCCCAGCGCTTCATGCCGAAGGCCCACCAGCATGTCGATGGGGGTGTCGGTGAAGTCCCAGGTTTCGACAATAGGGATGCCCGAGGCGGTGAGCAGACGCCGCCCTTCGGGCGAGTGCATCACACCCGTGAGCACGATGCCATCGGGTCGTCGGCCGACGATGGCGCGCAGCAACTCGTCCTCGCGGGAACGAGCGTAGCCCACCTGGCCTAGCATCACCTGAAAGCCGCGCAGTTCCAGAGCCTCGGTCAGCGCCTGCACCATCTCGCCAAACAAGGGGCCTGTGAGTGTGGGCACTAAAGCCGTGACCACATGGCTGCGTGCCGACCGTAACCCGCCCGCCACCAGGTTGGGTACATAACCCAGTGCAGACACGGCCTCCTGCACGCGTTCCCGCGTGCGCTCGGACACCTGCTGCGGCGTATTGATGGCGCGCGAGACGGTGATCATCGACACGCCTGCGCGCTCGGCCACCTCGCGCAGCGTGACGGCGGGGCGGTCGCGGCCGGGAAGAGGCGCAGGATGGGGTGCGTGCATGGTGGCGGAGTCTAAAGCGGGAAGTCGCCTGAACGGCGCCGCAGGCGGCTTCTCGGCGGATTAGCGTTCATGGAGCTTTAAACAAAGGGTTTGCCCTATGTTGTCCGATAACGTTAACGTTAACATTATCGTATTCAGGCAAATTTTTTGAGATTGGCCCCAAAACTAGTCAGCTTGTACGACCTTTTGATTTGCTTTCCAACACTCACCGCGCGCGAACCACCATGACCCCTCAAGACCTCAAAACCATCATGGGCTCCGGCCTGCTGTCGTTCCCCATCACGGACTTTGACGCGCAGGGCAACTTCCGCCCCAAGACCTATATCGAGCGCCTGGAGTGGCTCGCCCCCTACGGCGCCAGTGCCCTGTTTGCCGCCGGTGGCACGGGCGAGTACTTTTCCCTCTCGGGCCCCGAGTACAGCGAAGTCATCAAGACCGCCGTGGACACCTGCCGGGGCAAGGTGCCCATCATTGCCGG
>OGCL01000418.1_pt1 | contig 46451 bp, 44 predicted proteins | sample 1570041 | NCBI WGS metagenome assembly OGCL01 (sample SAMN06266162, study PRJEB24511) | hot springs metagenome | isolation source: Hot spring water | place: South Africa: Limpopo | collected 2015-06-22 | reverse complement strand
ACCCGCAGGGCTGTTGACCTGGGAATCTCTCCGGAGGAGATTTATCATGTCCTTCTCCTTAGCCTGACGACGATCGGATTTCCCAAGATGATCGCCGCACTGAACTGGATCAACGAAGCTTTTGAGGAAGGGCCAACAAAGCATTTCGGCGGCGATTGATCCCATCGCTTTCCCCTATTACCCTTACCATTGGGATAATCGGAGTGAGCGTCTTCGTTGACACAACCAGAGCGCATTCTGTTTGATATCTCTGTAAAGACCCTGGGCCATCACAAAAGTCACTTTTAGGCTTCGTTTTTTATTAAGCTGTGAATGGAATTTACTTTGCAGTTGCAAAAACGGTAAGGTAGAGTGTAATATTTTGTGTAATTTTTGAAATTGAAAGAAAGGCGCTTTTCCTTTAAATAGGATTTGACAAAGAACCCTAAAAAGAAAGGAGAAGCGCCTATGAAAGTAGAAATTAATGTACCAGAAGTTGTGAGCCTTTGATTCACTTCGTTCATCACTTCGTGTCAAGGAAATTCAGCAACAACCGGAGAAGCTCTTTGAGATGATTCGGGTGGGTATTAGATAGACTGTGGGGCAATATCTTTCCCATCTGATGGATATGGAGCTGACTTACTTTCTGGGTCGGAAACGTTATGAACGGACAGGGGGAGAAGATCCGAATCATCGCAATGGCTCCTATGATCGTAATTTTACCCTCAAGGGGATTGGTCCTGTAGAAGTAGATATTCCCAGGGATCGTAAAGGGAAGTTTAAGACCCAGATCATTGCTCGAAGTAAGAGATATGAGGAGGATCTTCGCCAGGATCTGTGTTTGATGTTTTTAACTGGTGTCAGCACCCGTTCTCTTTCCATGATTTCTTCTCGACTGATTGGTCGAAAGCTTTCTTCCACAGAGGTCAGCGCTGCCAACAAGGAGTTAGTGGAGGCCGTGGAACAGTGGAGAACGAGGGATTTATCTAAAGAATCCATCAAGTATCTTTTTATCGACGGGGTTTGTTTTTCCATGCGTATTGATGGCAGTGTGGAGATGGTTTCGGTTTTAGTAGTGATTGGGGTGACGGAGAGGGGAGAGAAGCTGGTTTTGGCTTTACAGGCTGGGGATAAGGAATTAGCTTCGAATTGGCGGGAGCTCTTTTCGGATTTGAAAAGAAGGGGGCTTGAAGGCCAGAGGGTGATTTTGGGGGTGATGGATGGACTCACAGGATTTCCGACTGAGTCGGATCCGCCTCTGGCGGAAGAGAATTCCCTGGATGCCTGTTTAACTTTTTTTACCTTCCCGGAGGAGGAATGGATTTCTTTACGGACAACGAATATCATTGAACGCCTCAACAAGGAGTTTAAACGCAGAACCAAGCCAATGGAGATCATTGCTGGAGAGCAGGCCTGTTATAATCTTTTGGCTTTTATCTGTTTGAAGATGGAATTGCATTGGAGATCAAATCCTATTGGGAAAGTGCGCCACAATCTCCCATTCTTTCAGAGATTGGCTGAAAAGAATTTTACACAAAATACTTGACAGTACCAACGGTAACGGGTAAAACGCTCTTCAAGGCTTCTGGCGGCGATTAAGTTGACATGTAAGGGGAAACGGTCGACCTCGTCTGAGGTGAACTCCGGCAAGGACTTGGGATGTGTGTGCTTATTCGCCTGAAGGTTTGCCCCGAAGTCCCGCTTTGAGCGGGATTCACCCATGTCTGTTTTGACCGAATGTTTTGAAATAATAAGGTTTATTCTCCCTTCCTTAATCCCTGTGGCACATCCATGAGGTACTCATTCACAAACCCAAACCTTTTCCTCACTTAATTAAGCTGGAATCCTCCTGCCCGCGACCACTCTTCTTCTCAAAATGGCCTTGACGACCTCCATCCCGATGGTGAGGACGACGCAAGCGCCCAGGATGATCCATATGTCTTCAAGCGACGGTTTGGTGATTCCAAAGGTGTCCAGCAATGTGGGAAACTGGAGCAGGACAACCAGGATGACAATCTCCCATGCAAGGGCGACCAGAAGCCATTTGTGTGGAGGCACTTTGAAGACGCTGTATCTCACTGAACGGAGGTGGAGGGCAATGACCAGCTCCGTTATGACGAAGAAGAAGAATATTAGAGTCCTCGCGTGAGTTAGATCAACGAGTTCGCTTAAAAAGATGTATGAAAGGATCGGGATCTCAATAACCAGAATCATCAGGATAAAGGCCTTCACATCCCAGGTGAAGACGCTTTCTTTGGGATCCCGCGGTGCTCTTTGCATGATGTCAGGATCAGGAGGAGCCAGCCCAAGGGCGAGGGCCGGAAGCCCGTCGGTGGCCAAATTTATATATAGTATGGCGGCCGGCAGGACAGGCAAATAATCAGGCCCTAAGACAATAACCATCCCTCCGATAAAAACCACCTCCACTACGTTGCTCTCAAGGAGATAGATCAGATATTTTTTTATGTTGTCGTAGATCCATCTTCCTCGCTCAATCGCGGTGACAATCGTTGCAAAATTGTCATCGGTCAGGACCATGTCCGCGGTCTCTTTCGTTACCTCCGTGCCGGTAATCCCCATCGCCACTCCGATATCGGCGTGTTTCAGGGCCGGGGCGTCATTCACGCCATCCCCCGTCATGGCGACGACTTCGCCCTTCTTTTTCCACGCCTTGACGATTTTCAACTTATCAAAGGGCGAGACCCTGGCGTAGACCGTGACTTGATCGACAATTCTCTCCAACTCCTCATCGGATATTTTTTCCAGCTCTTCACCCGTCAATACAATATCGCTCTCTTTATAAATACCCATCTCTTTTGCAATGGCTATGGCTGTGAGTCTGTGGTCCCCTGTAATCATGACGGGCTTAATGCCCACCTGTTTACATACCTGAATCGCTTCGATCGCTTCCTCTCTGGGCGGGTCGATCATTCCGGCCAGTCCAAGAAACACCAAATCCTTTTCAATATGTTCTTCCGTATACCCTAACCCATCCGGACAATCCTTGTAGGCAAACCCGAGAACCCTCAATGCTCCCTGTGCCATTTCTTCATTGGCTTTCAGGATCTCTACCTTCTCTCTTTCTCCCAGCTCCTTATGGCCGGAATCGTCAAAAATATAACGACACTTTTCCAGGACCACTTCAGGAGCCCCTTTCATGAAGGCCAATCTCTTGCCGTCTTTCATCTGGTGGATGGTCGTCATACGCTTTCTCTCTGAACTGAATGGAATCTCCTCGATCCTGGGGTTTTCAAGCCGCATCTCCGCTTGATGCATCCCGGCCTTTACAGCAGCCACCACGAGGGCGCCCTCTGTCGGGTCGCCTTTGATCGTCCATTTTCCTTCTTTCTTTTCCAGTGAGGAGTCATTACATAGAAGCCCTCCCTGGAGGAGCAAGTGCAGGGCATGAATATCTTCTGGATGGAGGATGTCGGAACCTCTCATCTCTCCCTCCGGTGCATATCCAACACCCGTAACCTCTATCCATCTGCCTCCGGCAAATATTTTTCGAATCGTCATTTCACCTTTCGTGAGGGTTCCTGTTTTATCAGAACAGATCACAGTGGTGCACCCCAGGGTTTCAACGGCAGGCATTTTTCTGACCAGGGCATTCTTTTTAGCCATCTGGCGCATCCCAATGGCAAGAGTGCCTGTGACAATGGCTGACAGAGCTTCAGGGACAGCGGCTACGGCAAGAGCCACGGCAAACATTGCCGTAGTGACAATGAATGGAAGATCGATCTTGCCGCTCAGGGCCTCTCGCAGGACGCTGATCCCTGCGACAAGAAAGCAGATAGAAAGGGCAATAATGCCGAGCCATTTCCCTATCTCTTCCGTCCTTTTTTCAATGGGAGTTTTTTCGGCTTTTATCGCAGTGATCTCCTCGGCAATCTTGCCGAATTCTGTCCGCATCCCCGTGGAGGTAATTACTGCCATACCCCTTCCGAAGGTCACGCTGGTGCCTGCGAAAATCATATTCTTTTGGTCACTGACTCTGACATTTTCCGGCAAAGGGTGAATATCCTTGCCCACTGGAACGGATTCTCCGGTCAGAGGTGATTCATCACAACGGAGGGAATGGTTTTCGACCAACCTCGCATCTGCCGGAATTCGATCTCCTGACTCCAGGAGCAGGACATCTCCAGGCACCAATTCTTTGGAAGGAACTTCCTCTTCTTTACCTCCCCTGAGCACGGTGATCGTCGGGGTAAGCATCTTTTTCAGAACCTCAAGAGCCCGTTCTGCCCGGTACTCCTGAATAAATCCGAGAAGCGCACAAAAGACGACAATGATGGCGATGATGGCCGAATCAACCACCTCGCCCACCACCGCTGAAAGGATGATTGCAACAATAAGAATGAGGATCAGGATATTTTTAAACTGATTGACAAAAAGTTTGAGAGGAGAAACTTTTTCTTCTCTTTTCAATTCATTGTAACCATAGGTTTCAAGTCGCCTTTTGACCTCCTCCTGAGTCAGACCATGCTGGGTGTCTGTATCGAGTTCCTTTACGACCTGTGAGGCCTCCAATGAATGCCATGCCTTCTCTGCCATTGGGAGATCGCTCCTTTAAAGGGATTTGGTCCTGTGAGGCACTTTTATATTATAAATGGAATCGAAAAGCAAGAATTTATTGAGTGGAAATTATTTGGAACGATTCCGAAGGGTCGAATTAGAATGTGAAGTAAACCATCATGAGCGTTAGATATACAATAATGGCTGTAATCAGGGTCGCCCCTTCCCACCGCTCAATGCGGCTCCTGGTATAGCCAAAAGCGATCATTAGGGCCATCAATGACCCCACTCTTCGGGATAAAGCCCGGGGAGTGGGTTCGTTTTCCATTTTGAAAACATAGGATTTTTTAGGAAGGCTAACAAACTGGGTTTCGCAAATTCACAAAAAACCACGACTTCGGATCTCGAATGTTAATTAAGCGTTTAATGGTGCAGGCGCCGGTTTCGTATTTTTCTCTTTAATGAGTTTACGCATGATGAAGATCGCTATATTGAGTGCAATCCATAGAACGAGTAGAACAACAAAGACACCAGTAAATCGTATGAAGAGGGTGGCTATGATCCATGACCAGTTGTCTTTCTTGATGACGACCAGGGTCTTTGGACCACCTGTTTTGTGAATCGAGATCGAGTGCCACTTGGACACCCCTTGATCCTCAATGTATATCTCTTCTTCCCAGTCACGATACCGCGCATCGGGATATTTTTGGAGCGCTTCCTTGTACCAGGCCAGGACCTTGTCATAGGGCAGATTATATTCGGTGATAAGATGGCCAGGCTCTTCTTTAATTTTCGTGCCATCCGGCATGATCGGAGCCCCGAGCCACTGGGGTCCTTTGGGGATGACGATTGAAGAGTCTATCGGTCCGATGACCTTTTTAGTCTTTTGAGACAATTCCCCTTCTGTTTTTGTTGCGGTCGGAACAGTTTCTTTGGCTTGTTCCTGAGCAGCTATCGAAATATTAACAGTTAGGGCAAGCAGGGTAAATATCGTAAGTGTGATCGCCAGGCAAAACCCAACTCTTTTCATAAAAACCTCCTCTTAATTAAACATGGCCAGAAGCATGCCTGCCGCAGCCGGAGACCCGATCGAACCGCCAAGACAAGCGCCCATGGCATGCATCAGAAGATAGTTTTTCTTGTCATATTTCTGTCCCCATACCTGCGCCACGCGGGGCGACATGGGAATGGCAGAGACACCCGATATCCCGATGATGGGATTAATCTTCTCTTTGATAAACAGGTTCATGATCTTTACAGTAAATATCCCGCCCGCGGTGCAGACCATAAAATCAAGAAGCCCCAGCCCAAAAACGGTTAGGGGCTTGGGGGTAAGAAAAACCTCTGCCTGCATTGAAGCGCCAATACTAACCCCGAGAAGGACGGTCACCACATCCATCATTGGACCGCCAATGGTCTTTGACAGACGCGGCACTACGCCGCTTTCTCTCATGAGGTTTCCAAACATAAACATTCCCATCAGGGGCATGACCGCAGGGACTAACAGTGCAACAATCCCTCCGCAGATGAGAGGGAAGAGAACCTTTTCGGTCTGGGAAACGTGTCTTAGGGTTGGTTTCATCCGAATCAGACGTTCTTCTTTTGTTGTGAGCAGCCTCATGACAGGCGGCTGGATCAGTGGCACCATGGACATATAGGAGTATGCGGCAAGGGTATTTGCACTTAATAGATGCGGTGCCAGACGGGCGGTAAGATAGATCGTGGTTGGACCGTCTGCACCTCCAATGATGCCCACAGAAGCTGCTTCCTTAATGCTGTAACCAAGCAGAATCATCCCTGTAAAGGTGACGAATACGCCTAACTGGGCACCAGCGCCAATCAGAAGCATCTTTGGGTTGGCAATGAGCGGCCCAAAGTCGGTCAGAGCACCCAAGCCCAAAAAGATGAGGCATGGAAGCAACTCCCATATGATTCCATATTTGTAGAAAAACTGTAGAAGTTGCGGGTGGCCGTCTTCCGAAAATCCAAACAGCGGAGTGTTGGGAAAGTTAACCAAGAAGATACCAAAGCCAATCGGCACCAGGAGGTTTGGTTCAAATTCCTTCACAATCGCCAAATATAGGAAGAATAAACCAATACACCACATTACAATCACCTTCCAACTCATGAATCCAAGCCCAGTCGTCTGGAAGGTTCCAATAATGAGATCTAAAATTTCGCTCCAACTCATTTCTAATGCCTCCTTTGTTAGGCTTCTGTTTTCTCCCTTGCTCTTAGCACAATCCTGTAAGATTGTCAAGGTTAAATGTGATTTTTGTAACAAGTATATAATTATTTGATATTATTAATATTTTAACTATATCGTATAAAAAATTTAACAGCCTGAATACGTAGTCAGAGTTTTAAAATAGCCTAAAAGGTTGGCTATGTGTTAACGTTTTCATCATTACGGATGATAGACTGCTACACGAAGTCGTAAGACTTGTGAAATATCTGCATTTCCATTTGGCAGATCTATCTCAGCATGGCAAGAAACATTCCGGCGGCTATGGCTGTTCCAATGACTCCGGCAATGTTTGGTCCCATGGCGTGCATTAGAAGGAAATTTTTTGGATCCGCCTGTTGCCCCATCTTCTGGGCCACCCTTGCGGCCATTGGCACAGCTGAAACGCCAGCGGAACCGATGAGAGGATTGATCTTCTCCTTGAGAAAGAGGTTCATCAATTTGGCCAGCAGGATGCCTCCCACCGTGCTGAATGAAAATGCAACCAGACCCAGGATAAAGATGAAGATGGGCTGGGGCTTTAAAAAATGTTCGGCCACCATGGTAGAACCAACAGCTAATCCAAGAAAGATCGTAACGATATTGAGCAGTTCATTCTGAGCGGTCTTAAGAAGTCTTTCTACCACTCTCGATTCTCTGAAGAGATTGCCGATGAAAAACATCACCATCAGGGGAGCTGCGGCAGGGACGATCAATACAATGACAATGGTTCCGACCAGTGGAAAGAGAATCCGTTCTTTCTTCGAAACCGACCTCAACTGCTTCATCCGGATCGCCCTCTCTTTTTCCGTTGTCAAGAGCTTGATAATCGGTGGTTGAATCAGGGGAACCATGGCCATATAGGAATAGGCGGCAATCGCATTGGCTCCAATCAGATGTGGGGCTAATTTGGTCGTCAAATAGATGCAGGTGGGTCCATCGGCACCACCGATGATCCCGATGGAGGCTGCTTCTTGCAAATTGAACCCAAAGAGTAATGCCCCGAAGAACGCAACATAGACACCGAATTGGGCACCTGCTCCTAAAAGAAGGGTTTTGGGATTGGCGATCATTGGACTGAAATCGGTCAGAGCGCCAATGCCAAGGAAGATGAGACAGGGGATGATGTCCCACTCGAGGCCATAATGATAGAAGATTTGGATCAGATCTCCCTCTCCAAGCAATGGCGCCAAGGGAAGATTGACTGCTAATACACTGAAACCGATCGGAAGGAGAAGCAGAGGCTCAAAGTCTCTTGAAATGGCTAAGTAGATGAAGGTTCCTCCAATCAGCCACATGACGACATGACCGACTGTAAGATGGAGAAAACCCGTCTTCAATAGAATCGTACTGATTGAAAATTCTACCATCTTTAAAGCCGATTATCTTTTATTTTTATTTAGATGGAGCGATTCTTTTTGAAAACTTCTTTCGTTGCAACGCTTCATCTGAAGCAACCTAAAAGGTTACGTTACAATGACGCAATAAGAAATCGCATCAGTTAGATTTTAGATGACAGTTTTACGAAAAAGGCCGTCAGCCGAATCGCCCACATCAACAAAACCAAACCGAAAAAGACCCCGCTGAAACCCAATAGAAATATCTTCAACGCGTTATCCCACTGTTCCATAATTCAAAACTCATTCAGATTCATCTTGACCCAATTTCGTTATAAGTCACCACTTTTTACCATCTCATCATAAAAAAATCAACCATAAAGTGATTTTAAAAACAGGTATGAAAAAAATTATTCCCTTTAATTTCAATGTGTTAATTCTTTTTATTCTTCCTGTCCTGGAACTCCTTTGCTTGGTGCATGAAGGCTTCGAGGCGGGTAAGGGTGTTGGTCTGTTCCTGGCCATCATAGGCCATATTCAGAATAGGGATGTTATTATTCTCTTCCTGGTACCTTTTCAAAAGGGCACTAACAATTGTCCCGGGCATGCAGGTAAAAGGCATGATGTTGATGATCCCACTGGCTCCTCGTTTTGCAAAATCGATGGACTTTCCAATAGAGAGAATCGCCTCTCCTTCAAAGGATGAGTGAAGGTAAGGTTTTGCCCTTTTGAAGATGGTTCTGGTTTTGGGTTCACCAAAGTTTCGGAGGTGGCCTTTAAATATTTTTTCGAGATGATGTTCATCTTTTTTCTGATAATAGTCTGTCATAAGAACCTTTAAGAGATTTGAAAATGACCGCTTCCGCAGACTTCCTCTCTTGGAAAGGGTATTGACGTAGAGGATCCATTCTGTCATGGGCGCCATCCAGGCCTCTCCGCCGAACTGCTCGATTTTACGAACCACATCTTCGTTGCTGAACCGATTGAGTCGTACATAGATTTCGCCCACAATTCCGATCAAAGGTTTTGTTCCGGGCCGATCCATATTGATCCGCTTGAAGGCCTCCAGGCTTGTTAGAAGCGCTCCTTTCGGGTCTTTTCCGTTCCGGATCGCCTCGCAGACTCGTTGCAAGGATTCCTGGTAAATTCGATCACTTTCCCCCATGTTCGTCTCATAGGGCCGTGTCTCCAAAAGTTTTTTCATCAGAAGATCAATGGCCACGATCCCCTGCCATCCCAGCCGAGAGAATTGAGCCCCCATGATCCCCAGATCGTTGTATAGCGTATCATCCTGATTGGGGGCGTAAATAGGGATGTGGGAGAACCCTAGATCGTCCAGGACGAGGCGATGGAATCGATGATACTGTCCGAAACGGCATGGTCCGTTTCCCGAAGGCATGAAAAAAGCGGCCTTCTGATGATCAAAATTTGGATCCTTCACCATTTTCACCATATCGCCGGTGGTCAGGATACAGGGGTAACATTCCTTCCCCGAAGTCAGTTTTCTTCCCCAATAAAGGGTCTCTTCATTGGACTCTGGAAAGACTTCGGCCTCCACGCCGCAGGCTTCAAAGGCGGCTGCTATGGCGTAGGCTCCATCATACATATAGGGGATGTAAATCTTCTTGGTGCGGTCTGTCTTCGGTATTTCCCTTTTGGAGACATGGACCTTTGTCTTCTTTACATGTTTGAGGCTGTCGAGAAAAGCCTCACAGCGTGTGATAGCGCCTGCATCTGCGCTATGTTCATCAATCTCCAACTGTAGGTGAGGTTTCCCTTTTGAAAGATCCCTGTAGAAATGGGAGATAAAAGAGTCAGGACCACATCCGAAATTGGTAATATAGATGGCATAAAGTCTCGGATCTTCATTAATGATCTTTCCAGCAGAGAGGATCTTCTGCCCATATCGCCAGTACATCTCCCGAATCTCTTCGGTTGGTTTGACCGAGTCGAGGGGAAGAAAATCCATGGGAATGGCCAGAACCCCCAGGTCCTTCAATTTTTTAGGGATCTCGAGATTGACTCCTGAATCACAGGAGTTGTAAGGTCTACCCACAATCACCATGGCCTTTTCATCGGGTCCGATCTGATTCAGAATCTCTTTTCCCCTGTTGAGGAGCGACTGGTAAAAGCGGGATTGGAACCGCTCCGCTTTTTCCATGGCGTGCCTCACCTCTTTCGTTCCCCTCTGGAGCGATTTTCCAAATTCTATCAGTTCCTTCTCCAGATGGTCTCTTCCAAAACGAAAATGGAAGACGGATTGAAAAACTTCCACCCCCTTGCTTCTAAAATCAATGGAGGAATGGGCCGCATAAGGAAAGGCCTGAGCGTAAGGACACGCCACGCTGATGGGGATTTCAGGATGGGGCGATTTCAGGTTGACAATGGATGGCAAAAAGATCCGCTTCACCCCTTTCTCGAGAAGGTTCAACACATGACCATGGCTGACCTTGATCGGGAAACAGGTCTCGGCAACAACATTTTCAACCCCCTTCCGGATCAACTCTTTATGGGTCGGGTCAGAAAGGACGACGCGATATCCTAATTCAGCAAAAAAAGCCCTCCAGAAAGGCATCATCTCATGCAGGTAGAGGATTCTCGGAATACCGATCTCCGGGGCATCGGCTGGGAGATGGGATTCTCTCTCATAGGAGGCAAAGAGCATGCTCTCCCTCTCCTCAAAGAGGTCAGGAAGATCTGTGCCTTTGGTTCGCTTGATCACATCATACTTCTCGCAGCGGCTTCCATAGAAGAGCGGCTTCTCCCCTTCCACGCTTACCTTGCGGATGAGGCAGAGATTGGGGCAGCCTTTACACTCAAAGGAGGTCTGTTCATATCTGCGCTGGCTGAGATCAAATCCCTTAAATCCTGAATGTTCCCAGCTCCGTTCTTCCATGGCCAGGATGGCAACGCCGATGGCTCCAGTCACATCATGATTCTCAGGGACAATGATCTCTTTTCCGAGAACACTCTCAAAGGCAGCGATCACCCCCTTATTGAAAGCCGTTCCTCCCTGGAAGAAGATCCGGTTTCCAATGCGGCGATCCCCTACGACCCGGTTCAGATAGTTCTGCACAATCGAATAACTGAGTCCGGCTACAAGATTGTCTTTGGAGGCTCCCCTCTGTTGATGATGAACAAGGTCCGATTCAATAAAAACAGTACAGCGCTCCCCCATCTTCAGCGGTTCTCCGGCAGAAAGGGCGAGTTTTCCAAACTCCTCTTTGATCGAGATGTCCAATTTTTCTGCCTGCTCCTCTAAGAAAGAACCTGTACCAGCTGCACAGACTTTATTCATCTCGAAATCAACAACCACCCGGTTGTCGATGCTGATATACTTGGAGTCCTGACCGCCGATCTCAAAGATCGTATCCACAGCCGGATCGATATGAACGGCGGCTGTGGCTTGGGCCGTTATCTCATTTCGCACCAGATCCGCGCCCACAAAATCGGCGGTGAGGTAGCGTCCTGAGCCTGTTGTCCCAACGCCTTTGATATCCACACGATCGCCAATCTCCTCACCGATCTCCTGAAGGCCGATTCGAACCGCTTCAATCGGCCTTCCTGCAGTCATCAGGTAACGTTTCGACAAAACCCTCTTGTTCTTATCAATGAGGACAAGATTGGTGCTGATCGAACCCACATCCAGACCCAAATAGGCTTCGATCTTATTCCCCTCTCCATTGTTTGCACAAGGCGGATCCGCCGCTGGCGGAATGGGAGAGGTCGGTACGACTTGAAACCGAGGTGAGGGTGGGGGGGATAAGTGATTCGAAGAAAGACAGAGAGGTTGCAAGGGCACCTCTTTCTCTTGATGATGCAGTAAATATTCTTTGAGGGCTGTTAAGTTTAAGGTCCCTGTCTTTTTAGGCGGCTTGCTCTCCTGGGTCACCAGGACCGCACCGATGGCTCCCATGGAGGCAAAGTGTTTCGGGATGACGAGCTCCCCATCCGAAAGTTCCAACACATCCTGAAAGGCTTTCCTCATCCCCACATTAGCTGCCACACCTCCCTGGAAGGAAACGGGTTTGATGAAGGTCTTTCCCTTGCCGATGTTGCTCTTGAAATTTCTGGCCAGAGCATAGCATAGGCCTGCCACAATGTCGTAGTCCGGTGTGGCGATCTGTTGGAGGTGAATCATATCCGATTTGGCAAAAACACTGCATCGCCCTGCAATACGGGGCGGATTTTCCGACTTCAGGGCGATCTCGCCGAATTCTTCTATGGTGAAGCCAAGTCTGCTTGCTTGCTGGTCCAGAAATGAGCCCGTGCCCGCCGCACAGAGTGTGTTCATCGAAAAATCGCTAATCTTGTAATGACCATTCTCCTCTTCGATAAAAATCAGCTTCGAGTCCTCTCCTCCAATATCAATGATCGTCCGGATCTCAGGATAAAAATGTTGAACTGCCTTTGCCTGAGCGATGATCTCATTGACGAAATGACCCCCGAGGAGTTCGGAGAGGAGTTTTCCTCCGGTGCCTGTAAACGAGAGACTTTGAAACTGCTCGGGTGGGATGCGGTTGAGAATTTCTTCTAAAATGTTCTGAATGGTCTTTAGGGGTTGCCCTTTGATCCGGGTGTAATGTTCTTCGACCACTTCTCCCTGCTCATTCAAAATGACTGTGTTCGCACTTACAGAACCGACGTCAATACCCAGGTAGAATCTTCTCATCCCGATAACCATCTGTCCGCTGAAAATCAAAACAAAATAATCTTAATTGATTCAATCTCTCCTTTTCAAGTCAGGTGATTTAAGACCCATAAGAGTTCCAAACCCGTCACTCCTGCTCCATGCCCAACAGGGGATAGATTCCATCAGGAGTTCAGTGAGCTCCTTTCGGTCAACGGCCGGATCAAAGGCAAGGGCGGAATTCCGCTCGTGATGACTCAACACCGGGCCTCTGCCGGAAAGGTCTTTTGGAGGAACCATAAATTCTCAATGCGGGATCATCCTTGCTTATGTGATAAGATATCTCTTTACGGATATTGTAAATCGAAGGCGTTGCGGATAAGTTCGATCTCTTCCCCTTTAGGCCCAAGGAGGATGGCCACCACATCAAAACGGGCTTTGACGCCCTCCAATTTCTTCTCTTTCAGGTAATGGAGGGCAATTCTTGAGAGCTGTTCCTGTTTTCTTTGATCTACTGCCAGTTGAGGGGGGCCAAAGGATGTGGACCGACGTGTCTTGACCTCAACAAAAGAAAGGGTGTCTTTGTCTCTTGCGATAATATCTACCTCCCCCATCGGACAGGTGTAATTGGTTTCGATCAGACGATAGCCATTCTTTTTTAAAAAACGTAAAGCGATCTCTTCCCCTTTCTGGCCAAGTTCTTTTTGTTTCGTCACTTCTTTAGGCTCCCCGCTTCTGCTCCTTTCAAACCCACTATCCTAAATACTCTTTGACGCCTCGAAACGTCTTGCGATGGAGCTCACAGACACCGAATTTCTCAATGGCCTTCTGGTGTTCTTTGGTCCCATAGCCTTTGTGTTTAGCAAAGTTATATTGTGGGTATTGATGATGGCACTCCAGCATCATCCGATCCCGGGTCACTTTGGCCACGATGGAGGCGGCGGCAATAGAGTTACAAATGCGGTCTCCTTTTCGGATGGGTTTCTGAGGAACAGGAAGTTGAAGGCCCTGATGGCCGTCAATCAGAATAAAATCTGGAGGGAGGGTAAGATGCCGAACGGCCAAGACCATCGCTTTTAAAGAGGCTTGAAGGATATTGAGCAGGTCAATCTCCTCATGGCTCACCGCTCCGATACCGACGGCCAGGGCTTTTGACCGGATGATCTCGTAGAGTTCTTCTCTTTTTTTAGGGGGAATCTGTTTAGAGTCGAAAAGTGTCTGACCGATGCCTTCCTCTGGAAGGATGACGGCTGCAGCCACTACCGGTCCAGCCAGAGGACCTCTTCCTGCTTCATCCACTCCGGCAATGCGACGATAGCCCTTTCCATAGTACATCTTTTCAAAATAATCCATGGGCTGAGCCGGAAGAGCCTCGAATAGCATGGTCATCGATTAATGTCAGTCAACAAACATTGGTTTTAGGTTAGATGATATCGAATAACCAAATTCCAAGCACCAATCATCAAACAATCACCAAAATTCCAATGACCAAAATTTTATAAAAAGGGTGGATTAAAACGTTTTGGTTATTTGAACATTGGTTAATTGAAAATTATTTGGAATTTGGATATTGGGATTTGGTGATTGCCTTCCGGTTAATTCTCTTGCTTCTTTTCACCTCGGATTCTGGCCGCTTTACCTTTGAGGCCTCTCAGGTAAAAGAGTTTCGCCCGTCTCACTTTCCCCCGACTAATGACGTCAACGCGATCAATCCGTGGAGAATGCATGGGGAAGATCCTCTCTACCCCGATTCCATAGGAGATCTTTCTCACGGTGAAAGTGGATCGGATGCCCCCTCCTTTTTTTCCGATCACCACTCCCTCAAACGGCTGGATCCTCTCTTTTTCTCCTTCAACAATCTTCACATGGACCCTAACCGTATCCCCCACCTTAAACGGAGCGAGATCCGTGCGTAACTGTTCTCTTTCAATCATCTCTAACGTATTCATGTTGTTCTCCTTTTCCCAAATAAGTTCGGAGTTCGTAGTCATGAGTTTGGGGAAAAAGATTTAAATAAAATTCTCCGAACTATTTACTCCGAACTGCTAATCCGATCACCCAATATCCGATCCAGAATAATGGCTACAGCAGACCTTACGGACAGGTGATTATAACCTTTTCCCTCGATGGGTGCCAGCACATAGTCTGAACTGTCCTTGACCTCCTTCGTCAGCCCCCATCCGGTTCCGAAAAGAAGGAGATAGGGCGTTTCCTTATCCTCCAGCAGTGTTCGAAGTCTCTCATACCCGATGCTTTTCGGATAAGGAGAGGCTCCGGTTGACACCCTCAAGGGTCTCCTCTGATGATGGTTTGAGATTTCCCAATCCGCCTCATCAATGCTCCGGGATACCCTGACCAGGGAGAGGGATTCCTTTCTGATGGGATTGTATGCCGCTCCTTCTCCCTGACTCCAGTGAGCCACGATTCTCTCTACTAACGCCACCTGACTTTCCAGTGGCGTGATGATGAAAACCCCCCCTAATCCGAATGTCCGTGCACAGCGCGAAATATCGTGAATATCGAAATTCGTCACCGCCGTGGCGATGATTTCTTTCTTCCGGCCATAAACGGGGTGGTGGACCAATCCGATATAAAGGTTAGAGGACATCGTTTTTAAGCATTTGGTTACGGCAACGGTAGGGATGTCTGTAACGTTTAAGAACCATGAACGTTAAACGATGAAGGATCAACAGGGTTTGATTTTTTGTTCATCGTTTGCCGTCCATCGTTTTGTGTTTGTCATGGATCTTGTCACCCTCACCGATCGCCCCCAAAGTATAGCCATCTTTTAAACACCGATATGGTTCTCAGGTGTCTTCCTTTTTCAATATCTCTTCTAACAGCTTCTGATCTTCCTCAGAGAGAGTGATTTCGCTTAACAGGTCCGGCCTTCTTAACCATGTTCGCCTCAGGGCTTCTTTCCTTCTCCAGAGAGAGACCGCCTGATGGTTTCCTGAAAGCAGAATCTCTGGAACCTCATGTCCTCTGAAATTGGCTGGTCTGGTATACTGGGGATATTCGAGCAGAGATCCGGAGAAAGAATCTTCCTTGGCCGATTGTTCGGATCCCAGCACTCCTGGCAGAAGCCTGGCGACCGCATCAATCAGAACCATTGCGGCCAACTCTCCTCCGGTCAGGACATAATCGCCGATGGATATCTCCTCATCCACAAAGAGTTGCCTTGCCCTTTCATCCACTCCCTCATACCGCCCGCAGAGAAGGAGGAGATGGGAACGACGGGAAAGTTCCCTCACCAACTCCTGATGGAGGGGTTTTCCTTCCGGGGTCAGATAGATCGTCCAAGCCAAAGGGTCTTCCATTTTCACTTGTTCGATCGCCCGGGCAATGGGTTCCACTTTCATCACCATCCCCTGTCCTCCTCCATAGGGGGCATCATCCACGATCTGGTGTTTATCAAGGGCGAAATCGCGAATATTGATCGTTCTTACTGCGATGAGCCCCTTTTCAATCGCTTTGCTCAAGATGCTCTCCTGAAATGGGGAAGAGAACATCTTGGGGAAAAGGGTGAGGATATCAAACCTCATCTTCTTCCTCCCACAACCCTTCCATCCGGACCACCTGGATCACCCTTCTTTGGCAGTCCACTGTTCGGATGACCCTTTGGATTGCTGGCAAAAAGATTTCTCCCCGCTTGCCTGCCACAACATAGACATCATTGGCACCTGTTGGGAAGATGTTCTTCACTGTTCCCAGTCTTTTTCCACCTTCTGTCTCTACCGCCATCCCCAAGATCTCAAACCAGTAATACTCACCTTCATCGAGTGCAGGAAAATCCTCCCTACACACAAAGATCTCCTTCCCGATGAGATTCTCTGTCTCTCCGATGCTTTCAATCCCTTTTAATTTTAGGATGAGGCGTGGTGGCTGTGGGGTGAATTCCTTGACTTCAAAAAGTTCCGGTCTTCCTGAATGATCCTTGATGAAAATCCGCTGATAAGGGGAGAAATCCTCGGGGTTTTCTCCGAAATAATCGACTTTGATTTTTCCCCTCACCCCATGGGGCTTGACCACCCTCCCGATCAGGCAAAGAGTTTGCTCCATGGGTCACTATTCAATGATTTCCAGGACAGAGCGCTTCCCCAGATTGGCGGAGGCTGCTCCTAAGATGACACGGATGGCCCTTGCCGTTCTGCCTTGTTTCCCAATCACTTTCCCCAGATCATCCTTGGCTACGTAGAGCTCGATGACCGAAGTCTTCTCCCCTTCGACCTCAGAAACCTTGACCTGCTCCGGATGGTCAACCAATGCCTTGGCGATAAACTCAATCAGCTCCTTTGTCGTCATCGTTCCACCTCCAATTGAAGGAAGCGTCCTCGGAGAGATCCTGTATGAGCCGCCTTGGGAGAGAAAGCACGTTACTCTTACTTCGCTTCCACCAGCTTTTTCGTCACACCCGATCGAATCAGAAGCTGACGGACAGTCGGGGTTGGCTGGGCCCCCTTCTTGAGCCAGCCTAAAGCTTTCTCTTCCTTAATTCGGATTTCTGCTGGATCTTTTCCGGGATCGTAAGTCCCTACCTGTTCGATAAACCTGCCGTCTCTGGGAGAACGGCGGTCCGCTACCACAATTCGGTAAAAGGGTCTCTTCTTTGCGCCAAATCTCATCAATCTCATGGATGCCGCCATATTGCCTTGGATCACCTCCTTTGTTAAGATCCCAATATCTCGTAGTCTAATCGTCGTATCGTCACATCGTCATATAGCGGACTACAAGACTACGAGCCCAATGACTATGTGACTATGAAAAGAATGGCATCTGCCCTCTGCCCATGCCTTTTCCGCCCATTTTGGAAAACTGCTTCATCATCTTTCTGGCCTGTCCATACTGTTTCAGCAGCCGGTTTACCTCCTGAACGGTTGTTCCACTTCCATTAGCAATTCTCAATCGCCGGCTTCCATTGATGATATTGAAATTGGATCGCTCCTTTGGAGTCATGGAGTTGATGATGGCTTCGATCCTTCCCAATTCCTTTTCATCCACCTGGACCCCTCCCATCCCTTTCATCTTTTTGGGAAGACCGGGGATCATATTCAGGATCGACTCCAGCGAACCCAGCTTCCGGATTTGCTGGAGCTGGTCCCGGAAATCCTCCAGGGTGAAAGAGTCCTTCCGAATCTTCTTTTCTAATTCTTTCGCCTTTTTTTCATCAAAGGCAGCCTCCGCCTTCTCAATCAGGGTCAGGACATCGCCCATGCCCAAAATTCTTGAAACCATCCGCTCAGGATGGAAGACCTCGAGGGCATCCAGTTTCTCTCCGACGCCGATGAACTTAATCGGCCTCTGCGTCACCGCATTGATCGAGAGGGCGGCGCCTCCACGGGCATCTCCATCCATCTTAGTCAGGATGATTCCATCAATTCCCAGGCGTTCATGAAAATTCTTTGCTACATTGACGGCATCCTGTCCGGTCATGGCATCGGCGACAAACAGGACCTCTTTCGGTTTGATTTCCGATTTGATCTCCCTCAGTTCAAGCATCAAGGCCTCATCGATATGAAGTCTTCCGGCTGTATCGATGAGCATCAGATCGTATCCCCCTTTGAGGGCGATCTCCCTGGCCTTGAGGCAGATGTCGATCGGCATCTGCGAGGGGCCAGGTCGATAGAAATCCACTTTCAGTTCTTCTCCCAGTCGTTGCAACTGCTCAATCGCGGCCGGTCGATAGACATCTGCTGGAATCAGATAGGGCCGCTTCTTCATCCCCTGAAAATATTTCGCCAATTTGGCAGCAGTGGTTGTCTTTCCACATCCATGCAAGCCAACCAGCATGATTGGCACAGGAGGGCTCCCCGAAAGTTGAATCTTATGTTCCTTTCCTCCCATCAGGGAGGTCATTTCCTCTTTCACAATCTTGATCAGTTGCTGAGCAGGGGTCAGGCTGGCCATGACCTCCTGGCCAATGGCCCTCTCCTGGACCGATTGGATAAAGTCTTTCACCACCTTAAAATTGACATCTGCCTCGAGAAGGGCGACTCGGACCTCACGCAAAGCCTCCTGAATGTTCTGCTCGGTCAACTTCCCGTGGCCTCGAAGTTTCTTAAAAACCGTTTCTAATTTCGATGAAAGATTGTCGAACATAGGCAAATTAATAATTTATAAATATATTATTTTAAAAACTTTTTCCTTAAATTGTCAAATCTCCCTCCCCTTTCGGGTTCGGTTGGAATTTTCTGGCCACAAAGACAATTCAAGGGTGGTGAGTTGAATGTCAGGGTGAAGTTTGGCAGGTTTGAAACATGAAAAGGCTAAAGACCAGGCCGACCATGGACTCTGTTATTTCAACTTTTCCATATCCGACCCGGGAAGAACCCTCACCTTCCCGCGTCCTCCCGATCCTCCTTTGACCTCAATACGATTCCCCGCTATATCGAAGATGATTTCTTCTCCAGAGACCAATTGATCGCCCTCCATCACTTTCGGATCACCCGTCAAAATCACCTTTTGATCCCGATGATAAAAGATCGCCTTCTGACAATGGGCAACCCGAAGCCCCTGCTGGATCTTTACATTTCCACCTGCCACCACCTTCTCAATCCCTTTGCCATCTTCAAAAACAAACGCTTCCAGCGATTCGGAATAGATGACGATGTCCCTCTGGCGGACGATCACATTTCCCCGAAAGACGATCAGATTCTCCTTTGAAAACGTTTCCACCCTGTCCGAAGTGATATCTATCGGTTCGCCTGCGTCCCCCAATTTGACTTCTCTTGGTTCGGCTGGAATCTCTCTTTTCGAAACCTCTCTGTCTTTCGTTGTTTGAAGAGGCAAGGCGGCTATCTTCTTTTCCCTCTTTTTAACCTCTTCAACCCCTTTCTCCTCAGGCACTTCCTTCACTTCTTGAGTGGCAGGAGAGGGGGGAAGTGCTGCCATCCGTTTTTCATCCTCAGGTTTGGCTTCTATCTTCAGATCATCCTTTGGAGGAGATAAAGTGGAGGGCATGGGTTTCCTCTTTTCCTCTTCGTATCGGACCAGAGGGGGAGAGCTTTTTCTAACTTCTTCTTTCTTTCCTTCTTCAGCAGGAGGTGCGGGTTGAACGGAGGGGGGGGCAACAGGAAGCAAACCCGGTCTTGTTTCATCTTTCTTGACTTCGATTCGCTCATCAGCGAGCGAAACCGGCATTCTCTTCTCTTCGTCGAATTTGGCCAAGGGGATCCTATCCGATGTTCCTTCCATGCCTGCCTGCTTCTGTTTGGCATCTTTGGCTTTCGCCTTGCGAACAATACCCTTCTCTCTTCTGCCCTGGTCTAAAATGGATCTGGATTCCCTATAATGGGTGCTCTTCGGATATTCATTGACGATTCTTGTAAAGGCCTCTTTTGCCTTCTCCCATTGATCGAGTTCAAGGTAGCTTTTCCCTAAAAGATAAAGGACCTTATCCTCATCCGTTCTTTTTTGGAATTTTTCCAGTCTTCCTTCAAACCGAGAAGCTGCTGCCTGATATTTCCCGTTCTTGTAATAGAAATTCCCGATATAGAACTCATGTTCAGCCAGCCGGTTTTTACAGATCTCAATCTTTTCTGATGCCTTTTCAGTAAAAAGGCTCGGGGGGAAGTTGGCGACTAAATATTCGAAACTGGAAAGGGCTTTCTTGGTCGAGGTTTGGTCCCGGTCGTAGGTGCGCATCTGCTGGAAATGTGACATCCCGATCTGATATTGGACATAAGGGATATCCTCATGGGTGGGGCGGGTCTTCCTGAATTCCTCGTAGGCGGCAATGGCTTCTATGTAATCTTTCTTAAAGAAATGACAATCCCCGACCTTGATCTCTGCCCACTGGGTGAAGGGTGGGCTATCCGGAAAGTTGGATTTGACCTGTTCAAATAACTTCAGGGCTTCGGAATAGTCCCTCTTATTGAAGAATTCCAATGCCTGACGATATAGGATTTCCGCATTTCCCTTGATTGCCTTGAGATCCTTCCCCTTGCCAGCACATCCGTTTAAAAAGGAGAAGAGGATGATGAAGAGAAGGAGAATGAGAATCGGCTGTTTTTTCATCATACCTTCCATGTGAAAGTGTCTACTATTATGATAGGAAGGGAAGGGGATGTCAATATTTTAAAAACAGAGTCTCCCTTTCTTCTTGAATTTCGGATGGCCATAGGATAAAAGGTATTTAACCCCATGAGGAGGTTTTGTATTTTCTTGTCGAAAGATGTACACCCCCGATAGGAATGGAGTTTGGCCAGGGGATAAACCATAGAGCTTTCTAATAAACCGGGGTTAGAAGGAGAAAAGGATGCGTATTGAAAGGGCGAAACGGATTGAACAAATTCCTCCCTATCTCTTTGCTGAGATTGATAAGAAGAAAGAGGAGATGAGAAAGAAGGGGATGGATCTCATTGACCTGGGAATCGGGGACCCCGATCTTTCCACTCCCGAACCGATCATCGAACGGATGAAGAAGGCAACGGAAGATCCACAGAACCATCACTATCCTTCTTATGAAGGGATGATTGAATTCCGACAAGCCGCAGCGAACTGGTTTGAGAAGAGATTTCATATCTCCTTTGATCCCAGAACTGAAGTGCTTGCCCTCATTGGTTCAAAAGAAGGCATTGCCCATATCCCTCTTGCTTTTGTCAATCCGGGAGATTATGTGCTTGTCCCCAGTCCAGGGTATCCGGTCTACCGTGTCTCTACCCTTTTTGCAGGAGGGACTCCTTATTTCATGCCCCTTCTCAAGGAGAATCGGTTTCTGCCAAAACTTTCTGACATACCAAAAGAGGTCGCAGAACGATCGAAACTTTTATTTATCAATTATCCAAACAACCCCACCGCGGCGATTGCCGAAAGCTCTTTCTTCGAAGAGGTGATTGCCTTTGCCCGGCATTACGGGATCATCGTTTGCCACGATGCGGCCTACTCTGAACTGGCTTTTGATGGCTATCGGCCACTGAGCTTCTTTGAAATAGAAGGAGCAAAAGAGGTGGGCATCGAATTTCACAGTCTCTCCAAGACCTTCAACATGACAGGTTGGAGAATTGGTTTTGCTGTGGGCCATCCTGAAATTGTCTCCGGATTGGGAAAGGTCAAGACAAATATTGACTCCGGTCTCTTTCAGGCCATCCAGGAGGCAGGGATCGAGGCCTTGAGCCGCTTTGATACGCCCATTCCTAATATCATCCGGATCTATGAGGGACGGAGAGACGTCATGGTGAGGGGACTGCGGGAAATCGGACTTGAGGTGGAGACACCCAAGGCCACTTTCTACCTTTGGATCCGGGTACCCAGGGGGTACACGTCGGCTCAATTCGCTACCCTCCTGATTGAAAACGCAGGTATTGTTGCCACTCCGGGAAATGGCTTTGGAGATGCAGGAGAGGGCTATATCCGAATGGCTCTCACTGTGAATGAATCGAGGCTAAAAGAAGCCATCGAACGTCTGAAAAAGATCAATTTCTAAGGGTCCCTTTCTTAAAGCGAAATTGAGCGATTTACCCTATCTCCCAGGGGGGCGGCAATGCCTCAACCCCTTTTAGAATGTGATACGTTGAACGTCTGGGTCATGGACCTTAAGCGTTCACCCAACGGGTGATGATTGAACAGGCCCGAGGGTTGATTTAATCAATCAAAGGTCATCGCTAACTTTTCACAAAAAGAGAAAAGATTTTCTCTCTCTTTTTGGCCTTTTTAAAACTCAATTGCTATGACCAGTCTAACTATCTGAATTAAAAGATCATTTTATTTTTAAATTTATTGTGGATTAGGCACTTATTTTGCTTTTATAGAACACAAAACCTTTAGGTGAGATTATGAAAACAGTGGATGAAGTCGTATCAGAATGGACAAGAGAAGAAAGGGAAAGGTTTAGAGATCTGATTGAGGAGTGTCGAGAAAGAGAAGAACAGCTAATAGAGAACTCAAAGGCATGTAGAGAAAATCTCACTCGACTTACTGGTTCCATGCTCTCCTTTTTTATGAGATCATTTGAATTGAATGAGAACGTTAATAAATTAGGAGACGATTTATTCCAAACTTATCTCCGTTTTTATAATAATAAAAAAAATCCATTATCATGATCTGTTGCTCTACCGGGTGGGTGAAAACATTTAACTTTTGTAAAAAACCGCTTTAGCGGGTTAAACATTTCAATGGTGAATCGTTAAAGTTGAATCTTACCATAAAATTTATCTTTAGACCGATTTTCAGCTATCTGGGTTTGAGCAAAAGCCCTTTGGTGAACCCTTATACATTTTCTTCGACTCGATGGTCCAATCATTTAATGGAAAGCATGCTGGCTACCTACAGGCGAATTGAACCTCTCAAGCCCATAGAAAAAGACAGGGTGTCTTCAACCATTGATATTTATGTTTGATGTATAAGGGGCCAGGCAACAATCATTTAATAGTTGATCCAACTTCGAGCTTGCATCCCATTTTAAGATCAAATACTTTACAGTTCTGATTATAATCGGCCCATATATCTTATGGGTCTGTATGGCTCCAGTCAAGTTTAAGGGGTTTCCTCGCGTCCGCCCACTACGATCTCCGGAATTCTAAGCGTGGGTTGAGCATCGGCAACTGGGACCCCCTGGCCATCCTTTCCGCAGGTACCGATCCCAAAACCTAAGTCATCACCGACCATATCAATCTCTTTTAAAACCTGAGGTCCATTACCAATCAACAGGGCTCCACGGACAGGATCTCCAATGCTTCCTTTCTCGATCAGGTATCCTTCACTCACCTCAAAGACAAAGTCGCCGTTGACCGTATTGACCTGACCGCCCCCCATCTTTTTGACCAACAGCCCCTTTTCAACAGAACGGATGATCTCTTCGGGTTTCGTCCTACCTGGAAGGATTAGGGTATTGCTCATCCTTGGAATGGGTTTTATTTGATAGGACTCCCTCCTTCCGTTCCCAGTGGACGAAACCCCATCCTTCAGTGCACTGAGACGATCATACAGGTAACTTTTCAAAACGCCTTCTTTCACCAGAATGGTTCTCTGTGAAAGCATTCCTTCATCATCAAAGGCGTAACTCCCCCTTTTCTGGGGTAGCGTGGCATCATCCACAACCGTAATCAGAGAGGATGCAACCTCTTCACCGAGCTTCCCCGAAAACACCGAGAGGCCCTGTTGAGCCAGATCGGCTTCGAGTCCATGTCCAATGGCTTCATGGATCATTGTGCCTCCTGCATCACTTGAGAGGACAACCGTCATCCTGCCCATGGGGGCTTTTCTTGCCGAGAGCATAAGAAGAGACCTTCTGGTTGCAGTTTCCGCTACCTGTTCCGGAGGAATAGAATCGAAAATTTCAAAGCCCATTGTTCCCCCGATGGGTTCGTATCCAGGCTGAATGATATCGTCCCGGGAGGTGATGACCTGGACCGAAAAGACCGTTCCCACCCTTTCGCCTTCGACCCATATCCCTTCCGAGTTGGAAATGGAAAGAAACTGACTGACATCCCGATACAGAACCTTGACCTGTCGCACCTGGGGGTCCAGTTTGCGTGCAACCCCATCCGCCCGATTCACCATCGAGACTTTTTCTCTGATGGAAATCTCTCTTGGATGTTTCTCAATGGGTGCACGAGGAATATGAATCGAAGGGTGGGAAGGTGATCCTCTCCCTGGATCAACGAGGTTAAAGATTCTCTCTCCACGGTCTTCTTTGACCGCTCGGTTGACTACGCTCGCCAGATGGAGAAGATCCTGCTCGTTAAGCCGGTTGGTAAAACTATAAAAAGTCCTTCCGTCGAAGAGGACACGAAGCCCCACCCCCATGTCCTGACCGGTGATCATCTTTTCGATCCGGCCTTCCTCACAGACGATGACGACCGAATCCGTCTTCTCCAAAAAGATGTCGGCAAACTCTCCTCCCTCTTTTAGAGCCTCTTGAAGAATTTTTTGAAATGGAAGGTCTATTTTCATTCATTTCCTCTTTGATTTGATCTCTAAATTTTCAAAATCCAAATTACACATTCCAAATCTCAAATCAATCCAAAATTACCATGACCGAATGCTTCAAACTGAAATCAGCTAAGGATATTCAGGCAACAATTCAATCTTTATCTCTTTCTTGAGCTCCTCCAACACTTCCTCCACATCCTTTTCCCAACCCGGTGCAATCATTAGCTCCACAATTGCTTCATGGGGGTCCTTCGTTCTCACCACCGCCATGCCTTCGAGTGATTCAATGATGAATTTGAAAAAGGCGATATCCTTTCGCTGAATCCTGAAATGGCGTGACTGAGTGTCCATTCTTAGTCGCATCGTCGAATAGTCACCTAGTCGGATAGTCAAAGACGATGAGGCTGGACTATGAGACTATTGGACTATAAGACTTTATTTTTATTGACGAGCCTACCAGTTACGTCTCCAAAGAGCACTACATCTCTGATCGTTCCTTCAATGGGATAGAGATCTTTGGAAAGCCACCCTTCGATCAACCCTTCTTCGGAATGGGTGATCTCCGGATCGAGGAAAAGTTTGACAAAATATTCTTTTTCGTCTTTCACTCTCTCTGATCTTCTCCTTTTTTCCTCTTCCTGTTTGGTCGCTACCATCAACTCATAACTGGAAGAGCCCTTTTTCGGGAAGGTGGGAACCACATACTTCTTTCCTCTTTCAATCTCTCCATAAACGCCATATCGGAAATTATAAGAGGCTGTCAGAAAATCGTCATACACCTTTCCGGCGGGAATCTCCTCTTCTCTCCGCATGGGGCTTCCATCCTTTTTTCTTCTGATCTGAATCCATTTCCTTTTCTGATAATCTAAAAGATGGCTCCTCCGTCTGAGTTTTTCGCCCACTTTTACATCTTCCTCGAATGAAATCGAGCGAAGTCGCCTGCCGCCATCCACCTCTTCCATCACAGAACGATATGTATCTACCCGATAACGTGCGACAAATCCGAGAACGCCTAAGGTCTCGGTTTGCAAAATGGCGATATATCGGCCTTTAAGCTCTGTTTCTTTAAACTTTAAGGTCCCCAGGGCAGCCTTTTTAAAGAGCCAGAATCCGACTTCATAAGAGAGTTCTTCTCCTTTAAAGAAGGCAGCGATTGATTTCCCCTCCGGTCTCAATAAAGAAGGCGAATTTGCCCTTGCATCTCGCGGAAAGAAAGGGAAAACAGGGAGAAGCGAAAACCCCAAGATCCAACGAAAAAAATTTCTTCGGGTCATGAAATGATCAGTTCGAAGTAATTTAGAAGAATTTGAAAAACTTAATAATTTTTTAAAAACCCTTAAATTCGTCACTCCAAACTCCAAACGAATTCTGCCGAACTCAATCCCCTTCGGGGGATTAAATATGCAGTTCAATGATATCGCCTTCGCTCACCGGGTAATCCCGCTTCACCATCTGACCATTAAATTTGCCCGAACCCCAGACTCGAGCATATTTTAATTTGGCTGCAAAATCCTTATGAACCGAAAGGGCTACCTCTTCGATGGTGCTTCCCTTTTTCAGAACTACGGGTTCTGTCAGGTCAGCCTCTTTGCCCGGGATTTTGGTATAGACCCGGATGAGGTCCAACCGACGATACAGCTCTTTCTTGAGTTCTTCAAAATTCATCTCTTCCTTGGCCGAGACAGGCAGAATCATCCATTCCTTCTTGAAGCGCTCTTCCAGCGCCCGCAGTCCGTTCATTGAATTCCTGAGGTCCACCTTATTTCCAAGAAGAAACGCTTTTTTGTACACCCACCCCTGATCCAATGGGGTGGATGAATCGCCATCTCCTATCTTGATCTTCATACGGTTCAGCTCTTCGAGGATCACCTCCATCTGGAAGACAGGATCATCGGTCAGATCCAGGACAACAAGCAGTCCATTGGCATTCCTGATGAGGTTGGGAAACCCGGGTTCGATCCGATCCATCTGAATGGGAGGGGTGTCGACCAATTGAATCTGGAGATTTTCGAATTTCATCATGCCTGGAATGGGCCTCTGAGTGGTAAAGGGGTAATCCGCCACTTCAGAAACAGCATGGGTCAAGTGGGAGAAAAGGTTTGACTTTCCTGCATTGGGTAGACCCAACAGTACCACCTGAGCCGCTCCTTCTTTTTTGACATTATAGGCCTGCTCCGCCCTGCTGACTGCGGGTTTTTTGTGAAGCTCCTCTTTTAATTTGGCCATCCGGGATTTTAATTGCCCGCGTAGTCTTTCGGTCCCTTTGTGCTTGGGGATGACGGCCATCATCCCCTCGAGGGCCTTAATCTTTTCAGGAATGGATTTCGCCTGTTTGAATTTGGCTTCTGCTTCTAAGTATTGGGGGGTGAGATTGGCTGGCATCCTTTAAAATGATCAATGAACGACGGAAGACCGCTTCATTAAGATGAAGGATGACAGATGACGCTCTTTGTCTATCCTCCGGCGTTTGTCGTCCACAAATTACAGTTTATAAATCTTCTCCCGAAGAAAGATGTCAACAATTTTCGGATCGAACTGCTTCCCCTTGCACCTTTCGAGTTCTTCAAGGACCTGGGAAAGGGGCATTACTCCACGATGGGGCCTGACACTGGTCATGGCATCAAAGGCATCAGGAAGGCTGATGATCCTTGCTTCGAGCGGTATGGCCTCACCTGTCAGACCGTCAGGATAACCATTTCCATCATAATATTCATGATGATGACGGATCATCGGGATCTTTTCCTTAAAAAATTCTACACCCTCGACAATCTTCACCCCGATCAGAGGGTGTTCCTGAATATACTGGTATTCCGTTTCGTTTAAGGGCCCCTGTTTCTGAAGGATTTCGTCTTTAATGCCAATCTTGCCGATATCATGAAGAAGGGCCCCGTATTCGAGATTTTCCAGCTTCTCTTCGGTGAACCCCATCTGTTTGGCAAGCCCCAGGCTCATCCGTTTCACCCGGTCGGAATGTCCTCGGGTATAGGGGTCTTTCGCATCAATGGCTTCTGCTAAAACCTTGACGGAATCGAGATGACTCTTTTTCAGATACCGATAGGCCTGTTGCAGTTTGGCTGTGCGTTCTTCCACCATTTCTTCCAGACGATTGTGATAAGCCTCAATCTCCTCTTCGAGCCGTTTGCTTTCAAGGGCTTTTTTCACACTCATGACAATCAGGTCAAGATCTGCGGGTTTGATGATGAAATCATAAGCCCCCAGTTTCATCGCATTGACCGCCAGATCAATCTCGGGGTAAGCCGTCACCATGATCATCTTCATCTTGGGGTCGATGGCCTTGACCTTCTGTAAGAGCTCAATTCCGGTCATCTCGGGCATTTTGATGTCAGAGATGATGAGGGAAAAATTGTCTTTGTAATAGAGACTGAGGGCTTCCTTTCCATGATTGGCTGTGGTGCAGGAATACCCTTCCTGCAACAGCCTTCGAAATAAGACATGGCGAATGACCTCCTCATCATCCACAATTAATATCTTTTCCTCCATACCTCCTCCAGATCAAACCAGAAAAACCTCTTTAGATTTCAGCCCGGATGTCTCTCCCCATCTTGAACAAAGAGGTTTGAAGGGATGGTCTCCTCTTGCCTCCACGCTATAGGAAGAAATTATTCGAATTGGAAAAACTTGTCAAGAAAATAGGCTCGGGATCACCCGTTACCGTTTTGGTCACACTCAGGAAGCTCCCTTCCCTTTAGGCGAAGTCCTCAATCGTATGAAGATGGAATGTAGACCTGGGGGAGCCCCTTTGTGAGCATTTTTGTACGTTTTGTTTTGCCTTGAGCCAGCTCCAGTCGGGAGAAAACCCAGCCACTCGTCATGGGTGGCTGGGTCAATTCTGTTCGATGACAGTGGCGATGTGCCGGATCATCTGCCGATGGACATCGAGGAAGATGTCCGGAGAGAGAAAGTAATCCGGGCTCTCTTGATAAAAGGAGGCAATCAGCAACTTTGCGGCCGCATCAACATCGCGAGTGGACCGATAGGCTTCTTCCATCTGGGATCGTTTCTTTTTTGCCATCTCAATCGTCAAAGGGATGAAATGTCTTGCCTCTTCTCCAACCACATAGCCATAGTGATCTGCACAGTAGTAATCCACTTCAAGTGGTTTGAGTCGTTCAAGGCTTTCCTGATATTTGGTGTAGTTCGAATTTCCTGAGGTGATGATCGTCTCACGAAAGGGAATGCCACCTCCGTCCGTAGGAAAGAGGGCCTTCCATTCAGGGACATAGGCTGCAATACAGCAGGAGGAATGGCCCGGCGTTTCAAGGATGGAAACCTTTAATCCTCCCAGATCAATCTGATCCCCCTCCCTTAGGATGGTCCCGGTAACATCATCTCTCCACTCCAGATCATACTCCGAATAGATTGATTCTTGCCCCATCCTCTTGGCCACATTCCGGCTGAATTCATTAATGGTAGCGATGGCCTTCTCCATCTTGAGCAGTTCCCAGGCCCGTGAAGACCCAAGGACTTCAATCTGCGGATTTCGGCGCTTGAAGAATGGAATAATTCCCACGTGGTCGAAATGGGAATGAAGGATGAGGATCTTTTGAATCCTGGTTTCGTCAATGCCAAATGCCTTGAACTGTTGAAGAAGGTCTAAAATGATGTAACTCATGCCTCCGCTGACCAGCAGGAAGCCCTCTGTCCCTTCGAGGAGATAGACCCCTGTCTCTTTCCGGCCTAAGAACCAGATCCCCTCTCGAACTTTTCCAGGTGTCCGAATTCTCATGGATTGGATTCCTTTTTAATGGAAGTTACTTCAACCTAAATTGAGCGATTCACCCTATCTCCCAAGGGGGGCGGCAATACCTCAACGCCTTTTAGACTGCGATACCTTGAACGTCTGGGGCATGGACCTTAAGCGTTCACCCAACGGGTGATGATTGAATAGGCCCGAGGGTTGATTTAATCAATCAAAGGTCATCGCTCTAAAAGGCTTTTGGGCCTCCCTCCTCCCCTTGTGAAGGATTAAAGAAATCGCTCAATTTAGGTTCAATATAACCAAAAGGCAGGGCAATGGCAACGATAGAGAGTAAAACTCCTCTGCAAAAGATCAGAAACGATTATCGGAGATGATATTTCTGTGCCCATTGAATCACATGGATGGGACTTTCAAGAATCTCCGCTCCTGCGTCGCGTAGGGTTTCTTCTTTGTGAGCCACGGTTCCAGCTGACCCACGCACGATGGCTCCTGCATGCCCCATGCGCTTTCCTTCCGGAGAGGATCGTCCTGCGAGATAGGCTGAAACGGGTTTCGTCATCTTCTCTTTAATGAACGAAGCGGCCTGTTCTTCCTGTTCTCCTCCAACCTCTCCTATGATGATCACTCCATCGGTGTCCCGGTCCTCTTCAAAAAGCCTGAGGATGTCCACAAGGTTCGTTAAAACCACTGGGTCCGCTCCCATACCCACCACCGCACTCTGTCCCATCCCTGATTGCGTGAGGATACCTCCAAATTCATAAGAGAGGGTGCCACTGCGAGAGATGATTCCAATCCTTCCCGGTGAGAAGAGGGACGCAGGCATAATCCCGATCTTGCCTTTTCCTGGAACGAGTATTCCAGGGGTGGTCGGACCAAGGGCCAAGACCCCTCTGTCGAGAGCGTAGGCCCTCATCTTCATCACATCATGGACAGGGATGTGTTCAGGAATCATTACGATCAGTTTCACTCCTGCGTCCACGGTTTCTAAAAATGGATCCAAGACAAGGGTTCCAGGGACGAAGAAGACCGAGGCATTGGCGCCAGTTTGAGCCACTGCCTCCTTGACACGACCAAAGACCGGTACCCCTTCGACCCTCATCCCACCTTTATCAGGAGTGACCCCGGCGACAATCTGGGTTCCGTAGTCTAACATCCAACGGGTCTGGATGCGTCCAATACGACCGGTGATACCCTGGACCAGGACTCGGGTGGATGGATTGATCAGTAGGCTCATGATGATTCCCTGATCCGAAGAGCTTCTTCCTTTCCAACCCGTTCAAAGAGTTGCTCCACCGCTTTCTCTGTTGACGGTTCGGTTACGACATGAACCCCAGCCGAACGAAAGATCTCCCAGGTCTCCTCCTGGTGATTTCCGAGGGCCTTGGCCACAATCGGAATCTTCACGTTGTGTTCCGTGATGTAACGCGCGATTCCCCTGGCTCCTTCATGAATGGGGTTGATGCCTCCATAGAGATTGATCAGGATTCCTCGAAGATTTTCTTTCATTAGGATCAACCCCATGCAGTCGTAGAGAAGTTGCTCGGTGATCCCTCCTCCTGTTTCAAGGAAATTGGCAGGCTTCATCTTCTTTCCAATCAGGTCAATCGAGGCCATCCCGAGTCCAGCCCCTGAGGAGATGAGCCCAATGTCTCCATCAAGATCCACATAGGTGACTCCGATCTCTCTGGCTCTTCGCTCTATGGTATTTTCAATTCGTTCCAACCGATCCGGAAGGGGGCACGTAATCCTTGAAAGGGCCGAGTCGTCCAGCTCCACAACAGCATCCACTGCCAGGAGGCTTTGGTCCGGAAGGAGAACCAGGGGGTTGATTTCCGCAAGGAGGGCTTCGTAACGTGTGAACATGTGGTAGAGTTTAACCAGGACCTCTGTCCAGGCAATGAGAAGGTTTGACTCCAATCCGAACTTTTCAAAAAGGGTCCTCCCCTGATCGGCGCTGAAGGATTGAAAGGGATCCATCCGAAGGGAGGTGATCTTTTCTATCGCTGACCTCGCTGTCTCTTCAATATGGATACCGCCTTCAAGGCTTGCCACTATCACCGGTCTTCCTGAATATCCGTCCACCGTAATGCCCAGATAAAACTCCTTGATGATTTCGACCTTTTCCATCACCAAAATCTTTCTTACAGGCAGTCCCCTGATCTCAGAAGCGAGGAGGGTTTCGGTGATGGATTGGAGTTCCTTCGCATTCGAAGCAGTTTTGATTCCTCCTGCCAATCCCCGACCACCCACCAGCACCTGGGCTTTGGCCACGACTGGATATCCAATTGTTTCAGCCATGCGGATCGCCCCTTCCACGGTCTCAGCAAGCCCACGCCTCGGAACCGGAATCTTTATCGTCTCAAAGAGATCCATCGCCTCATATTCGTAAAGCCTCATGAGCATTCACCACTCTATGGGAGAATATGACTTTCCTCTAAAATAAATCCCACCCCGTCCCCTGATAACTTTCCCTTTCCCCTCTTATCCTAAGGAGGGAAAGAGGGGTGGGGGCGTTTGGTTAAAAGGGGTTAAAAAAAAGGGCCAGACAGAATGTAGATGTCTAACCCTTTTCATTTCTGGTGGAGCAGAGCGGGATCGAACCGCCGGCCTCCAGAGTGCGATTCTGGCGCTCTCCCAGCTGAGCTACTGCCCCAGTTCTTCAAAAGACGCCTGGGTCAATCTTAACACGCGATTTAGAAAAACGAAATGATTGTTAACGATTTTCTTTCTGGCCTCGGGACCACTCTTTTAGATAGCGCTTCAATTTCGGGCCAACTTCAGGATGTTTCAAACCGAAAGAAAGATTGGCCTGCAGGTAACCAAATTTATCTCCTGCATCGTAACGGTCTCCGATAAATTCATATCCATAGATATGAACTTCCCGATTCAGTTCCTTTAAGCCATCCGTAAGTTGAATTTCTCCTCTCTGATCGGGTTTGGTCTTTTCGAGGATATCAAAGATCCGGGGAGGAAGGATGTATCTCCCGATGATGGCCAGATTGGAAGGCTCTTTCCCTTTTTCAGGTTTCTCCACCATCTCCTCCACGGAGTAAACCCGATCCATGACCTTTTTCCCTTTGATGATCCCGTATAGGTGTGCTTCCTGTTTGGGAACCTTCTGAATGGCAAGAAGGGCTCCATCCATCTCCTGATAGATCCCTATCATCTGATGGATGCAGGGAATGCTCGCATCAATGAGGTCATCGCCTAAAAGGACAGCAAAGGGTTCCTGTCCCACCACCTTTTTCGCACACAGGATGGCGTGTCCCAGGCCCAATGGTTCCTTTTGCCTGACAGTGACCAGCGTGACCATCTCCGCAATGCCCTGCACCATTTTGAGAAGGTCCGGCCTCCCTTTCTTTCGGAGATGGTTCTCCAATTCACTTGAAGTGTCAAAGTGATCTCCGATCGAACCTTTCTCTCTTCCGGTGATGAGGATGACTTCTTCAATACCGGATGAGGCCACTTCTTCCATGATGTACTGAATCGTGGGCTTATCCACAATTGGCAGAAGTTCCTTTGGTACCACCTTTGTTGCCGGTAGGAACCGGGTTCCAAAACCAGCTGCTGGAATCACCGCTTTTTTTACTTTCATAATAACCCCAGAAGTCTCCGGATGGTATGTTTCAACTCTGTCAGGTCGGCACACTTGACCACATAGGCATCGGAAGCCCATGTGGTCAAATCCTGTTTATACTCTCCGTAAGCCGAACACATGATGATGGGGACATGTCTCTCTGTTTCCCGGATCCGTTTGAGCGTCTCAATTCCATTGAGCCTTGGCATTTTGATATCGAGCGTGACGATGTCCGGTTTGAACAAGGGGAGCTGTTCGAGGGCTTCCAGTCCATCTTTGGCGATCTCTACGATAAAACCCTCTTCCTCTAATTCCTCTTTGTAAAGGAGGCGGATGCTCTCCTCATCATCCACGACCAGGATCTTTTTCATTTCTCTCTCTCCTCTTGCGCCGGCAGGGTAAGAATAAACGTCACCCCTTCTCCAGGATGGTTGTTCACCTCTATCTGGCCATGATGAGAAGTTACAATTTTATGGATGATGGGCAGTCCTAAACCCAACCGGTTGTCTTTGGTCGTATAGAAGGGATTGAAGATGTGATGAAGGGCTTCAGGATCAATGCCCCCTCCCGTATCTTCGACCTCTACCCTGACGAAAGAGGTCCCGTTAATCGAAAGGGGATGGATGCGGATGAAGAGGGTTCCCTCGCCTTTCATCGACTCATAGGCATTGTTGACAAGATTGAAAAAGGCCTGCTTGAGTTGATAGTAGTCGCCTTTGACTGCAGGGATCTGTTCGGAGAATGCCTTGCTCAATTGGACCCCTCCATTTCTTAACCCTTCTGAGATCATGGAGAGGCTCTCTTCCATCACTTCGCGAAGATCGAGCGCTTTGAGAGAAGAATGGGTTTCATGGGTGTAGGTCAAAAAATGGCTCAAGATATTCTCGACCCTTTCCACCTCTTTGACGATGGTTCGGGTATAACGTTTCTCCGGGGCATCCATCGGAACGTAGCGGTCAAGACGGCGAGCAAAACCTCCGATGGAGACCATCGGATTTCGGATTTCATGGGCAATGGAAGTGGAGAGCTCTCCCAGGGCTGCCATCTTTTCCTGGTGGACAAAAAAACTTTGAGCCTCTTTTAACTCCTGATGGACCTCCTCGAGGTTCCGGTAGAGAAGGGCATTCTCAATGGCCAGACCCGCCTGACTTGAAAACATGGTGAGATAGTGAATATCCTCATCGGTGATCGGATGTTTGTTGTAAAGATTATCTACAAGGATCACGCCAATGACCTTTCCTTTTCCCCAGAGGGGAATCGTGGCAAAGGCATAAACCTTTGGGTCTCGGCTGAGATGTTCGCTGACGTAACATCCCACTTCAGAACCCAGGGCGCACCCCCTTTCGCATCGGGTCTGAAGCCATTCCCCATCCCCATGAGGAAGTTTAATATTAAAAGGTTTGGCCTCGAGAACAGTCCGAGCCAGAATACACTGTTCATGCTCCAATGGAACTTGAATCTTCTTCACCATCGCATTCAGGAGGGAAAGGTTTTCGTTGGAGGATTCGATTCGAGCCAGGAACGCTGAGAGATTTCCCTTCCGCTGGGAAAGGGCGGACCAGATCTTGCCTGCCTCTTCCGCACTGTTGGGCCCGATGGCCATCGTCCCTTTCAAGGCATGGTCCTTCTCATCAACGAGAAAGAGCATGGCCCGGTTAAATCCGAGCCCATCGCCGATGGTAATGGCGGTCAGGGTCATATGAACGATCCGCTCAAAGTTGACGGTGGTGAGCAGAGCCCTGTTGAGCTCCCACAGGGTGGAGAGCTGCCTCACCCTTCTCTCATGATCTTTAACCATCAAAGAGATCTCGTGATGGGTCATAGCATTTTCAAGCGAGCAGGACATCTGATTTGCCATCGTCACGAGTAACTGCAAATCTCTCTCATCGAACCTGGACGGCTCGGATTGCTTGTCATAGAAGGCCAACGTGCCAATCCCCCGATCCTTCGAGACTAAGGGAGCGCAGAGAAGGGAGAGGAACGATTTTTCCTCCCCAATCCTTGAAAGCAAAACCGGGGTTCGGCTGGCGAGAACTCTTCTGGCCATCCTTTCATCGAAAGGATGCTGATGATAGTCTCCCTGAGCGAATCGAACCTTCAGCTCTCCGGTCTCCTTCTCTTCAATTCTTAACACCCCTCCTCTCGCTTTTAGAATTTTCAAACCGCTCTGGACGATGAGCTCCAGAAGTTCCTCCAGCTTTAACGTCGAGGTAACGACCTGTCCCATCTCATGAAGAGCGGTCAATTCTGAGATCGTTTGTTCTGCCATCCGATGGAGCCGATCATTTCGGATGGTCGCCCCAATCTCCTTGGCGAGCAGGGAAAGGAGTTCGAGGTCGCTGGGCGAGAAGGTTCGATTTTTTGAAAAACCGATATAAAAGATTCCCTGGAACGAATCTTCATCAAAGAGGGGGATGCAGGCAAAGGCGGGACAGATCAGATCGGTCTCTTCAACCGCTACCTTCTCTTCCTGAAAAGATCTTTCCTCATCCACCCACAGGGCTTTCTTTTCTTGGGCCACACGGGAGAGAAATCCTTCCTTTGGGATGGCCTCCGGGTGCAGATGGAGAGAGAGGTCCGATTGAAACCCGTTGGTGATTTGGCGAAAAATCTTTTCCAGCTTCATCTCGATGGGGAGTGAGGAGGTGGAGAGTTCGATGGTTGCCTTCAGAAGATCATAGCCATCCGGATGAACAGACATAGCCTGCTACTTGGCCTCCCTCAGAAACTCAGCAGCTTCCTCCGGAGGGGTCGGATTGATATAAAATCCTGTTCCCCACTCGAATCCAGCCACTTTGGTCAGCTTGGGCATGATTTCAATATGCCAGTGGTAGTAGTCTCGATCCTCTTCTGGCGAGGAGGAAGTGTGAAGGATATAGTTGTAAGGAGGATCGTCGAGAACCTGTTTCAATCTCTGGAGGGTATTGGACAGGATTTCAGCGGCCTGCCCATAGAGGGAGCTTTCTGCCAGTTCGTAACTGGTCTGATGCCTCTTCGGAAGAATCCAGGTCTCAAAAGGAAACCGAGAAGCAAAGGGAGCAATGGACACAAAATCACGATTCTCGGAGATCACCCGACTCCGCTGGCGGAGCTCCTGACGGATGATATCACAAAAGACGCATCGATCTTTATAGTAGAAATAGCTTTTCGATCCTTCGATCTCCTCTCGCACCCTCGTTGGAATAATTGGCAGGGCGATGATCTGGGAGTGGGGATGCTCCAGAGAGGCTCCAGCAGCAGACCCGTAATTTTTAAAGACCATGACATAGCGAAGTCGCTTATCCCTTCTTAAGTCAATGATTCTCTCCCGGTAGGCCCAGAGGACGTTTTCGACACTTTTCAAGGAGAGGGTCGCTAAACTTTCAAAATGGTGGGGCGTCTCAATGACCACTTCATGGGCCCCGATCCCGTTCATTTTGTCATAGATTCCTTCACCCTCGCGGTCGAGCTCCCCTTCGATGCGGAGGGCAGGGAACTTATTGGGAACGACGCGCAACGACCACCCCGGAGAGTTTGGAGGCGCCCCATTTTCACGAAAAGCCAACACTTCAGGGGGCGTCCGATCCTCATTCCCTTCGCAGAGGGGACAAAACCCTCCAATGGACTTTCGTTCTTCTACTGCGAAATCGGAAGGTCTCCGGCTTCGCTCCGTTGAAATAATGACCCATCTTCCGTAAATAGGATCTTTTCGTAATTCAGGCATCGTCGTTGCTTCATGCACTGAGGGCTAAATCTGCCCCCCTTATGATGGGATGATTTCCTTTCGAACCGGTTTAAATCCGAATGATGAAATTCCTGTCTTCGGCAGGAAGGTATTTCGAATCAATCTCATCAAAGAATAAGGTTCCATACAAACGAGAAGAAAACGCATCGATACAACTCATTTTTTAAGTTCCGATTTATTTCAAAACGATCCGGGGTGGACACCTCCCCCAAGGTTCGAATTTTTAATACTACAAACGCATTAAATCGTTTAACATGTGACGCAAGGCTTTAGCCTTGCTTAAAGCTACCCTGAAGGGTTGCCCTACAAAAGATATAATGCGTTCGTATTAGTTACCCCTTTCAACCCTGCTTGGCTCAGGCTTGACCAGATCAGGTTGCAGAAGATCACCCTTATGAAGGAAATTTTTTCTTCGGTTTATTCCCCCTGAGCCGTTCTTTCCGTTCCTGATTCTCTAATTCGGTCTTGCATTCAATACAGAGCGTGGTGACGGGCCTGGCCATCAACCTTCTTTCGGAGATCGCTTTCCCGCAGGTTTCACAGATACCAAAGGTTCCATTGTCAATACGGTCCAGCGCCTCCTTGACTTTCAGAATTAACTTTCTCTCACGATCCTTAATTCTCAGGAGGAAATTCCGGTCTGATTCAAGGGAAGCCCGGTCCGTTGGGTCGGGAAAATCTCCATTGCGGTCATGGCGCATATCACTGCAGGTCTTTCCAGCTTCGAGCAGTAAATTATGCAGCTGACCTTCCAAGAACCCCTTAAAATAGAGAAGCTTCTCTTCCTCCATGATATCTCTCCTGCAATTTATTCACATGGCCTCCTCAGGTAAGCCACCTGACATTATCAATTAATTTTAGAATATTTTTTTTATAAAAAGCAAATCTTAAACTCTTCGTTCTAAAAAATAGAGAAAAAGGGGAGGCGGGCGGGTTGGGCAGAAGCTGGAAGCGAACGCTTCCCAGACCGTTACAGGGATCCCTTTCTCCCTTCAACGGCTCCGTTTCCAAGCAAAATACGAAGGCCGACTCAGGGAATTCACAGGTTCCCTATAACATCTTATAAGACTTAGAAGGATAAAGGCCGAGAGGAAGTCCCGTCCTCTTTTTTAAAACGTTAATCCCATTAGCGAAGATTCGAACGGGCAAGGCTTTGAAAGCATTTCAAAAAGTTATTTTGGGCCACAAGGAGATTCAGGTTAATGAGTGATTAGGGCTTCAAGGGGATCAAGTGACAAGATGGCAGGCGACGGAATGTTCTTCTCCTTGGTCAATGAGAAGAGGCTCCTCTATCTGACACTTCTCTTGAGCATGGGGGCATCTCGGGTGGAAGAGGCATCCTGTGGCGAGAGCGCCTAAACGAAATTCTTCTCTCAGCGAAGGTTCTTCTTTTCTCCCCGAGGGGTCCAATCTCGGAATAGCTTGAAGCAGGATTTGAGTGTAGGGATGGAGGGGCCTGCGGAAGAGATCTTCTCCCTTAGCCATTTCGACCATCTTTCCCAGATACATGACGGCAATTCGATCGCTGATGTGTTTGACGATGCGAAGGTCATGAGAGATGAAGAGATAGGTCAGCCCCAATTGATCTCTTAAATCCATCAGGAGATTCAGAATCTGGGCCTGAATCGAGACATCGAGGGCTGAAACAGGTTCATCGGCAACGATCAGCTCGGGGTGAAGCGAGATGGCTCTGGCAATGCCGATTCTTTGCCGCTGCCCCCCGCTGAACTCATGGGGATAACGCATGGCATCCCCGGGATGAAGTCCTACCTTTTCGAGAAGTTCCGATACCTTTTCAATCTTCTCCTTCCCCAGGGCGATCCGATGAATCTCCAAACCTTCCCCTACGATTTCTCCCACCCTCATCCTCGGGTTGAGTGATTCATAGGGGTCCTGGAAGATGAACTGCATGTGGGGTCTTAACCTTCGGAGATCTTCCCCATGGAGATCAAGGATGTTTCTCCCTTTAAAGATCACTTCGCCGGAGGTAGGTTCAATCAATCTCAAAATGGCTTTACCAGCCGTCGTCTTGCCGCAACCGCTCTCTCCCACCAACCCGAGCGTCTCCCCCTTCCGAATCGAGAAGGTAATGCCATCCACAGCGCGAACCGGCTCTTTTGATGAAGAAAGGAGTTTTTCCCGGTAGAAGTACTTTTTTAGAACGCGAACCTGAATCAGATTACCGTTTTGATCCATCTCAATCCCAACTTTTTCAGTTCGGAGGTATGTATTAAAACTACGAACCACGAACTCCTAACTTTTCTCCTGAATCAACAACATTCTTTCCAACGGATGCAGCGGCTGAAATGGTCACCATTGACCTCGAAGAGAGGAGGTTCTTCTTTCTTACAATCTTCGATCATGAGCGAACATCTGGGATGAAATTTGCAGCCGCCGGGCAGGTTCATTGGGTTAGGAACCTGTCCAGGAATGGCATTGAGCCTTTTCTTCTTTTCTTCAAGCCGGGGGATCGATTCGAGAAGTCCCCTGGTATAGGGATGTCGCATCTCCCTAAAGATGGCTTCAATCGGTCCGGACTCGACAATCCTGCCTGCATACATCACCGCTACCCGGTCGGCTATCTCGGAGACCACCCCAAGGTCATGGGTGATCAGCAAGACAGACATCCCCATCTCCCTCTGGATCTCTTTCAACAGGCGAAGCACCTGGGCCTGAATTGTCACATCGAGCGCGGTTGTCGGTTCATCTGCAATCAGGAGTTTAGGCGTGCAGGAAAGGGCCATGGCAATCATTGCCCTCTGTCTCATCCCGCCGCTCAGCTGATGGGGATAGGAATCAATCCTCACCTCTGGAGAGGGGATCCTTACCCGATCTAACATCTCAATGGCCCTTCTTCTCGCTTCTTTCTTATCTAGATTCTGATGAAGCTGAAGCGCCTCCATGATCTGATTCCCGATCGTAAAAACGGGATTGAGAGAGGTCATGGGTTCTTGGAAGATCATGGAGATATCGTTTCCCCTGACCCTTTCCATCTCCCTCTCGTTCAATCCCAAAAGATCTTTTCCCTCAAACAGGAGTCCGCCTTTGAGGATCTTTCCGGGAGGGATTGGAATCAATCTAAGGAGGGAAAGGCCGGTCACGCTCTTACCGCATCCAGATTCACCCACGAGGCTGAGGATCTCACCCGGAAAAATTTTAAAACTCACATCTTCGACTGCCCTCACCACCCCGTCCTCCGTAAAGAACCAGGTCGTCAAAGAGCGAATGTCTAAAAGAGGATTTTTCTGAGAGTTTTCTTTAATCTGGTTCATCCTTTTAAGTTCCAACTAACTAAACCTATTGGTGAAAGTTTAAGGTCCATGGACCAGACGTTCTAAAAGGGTTTGAGGTATTGCCCCCCTTGGGAGATAGGGGGAATCGCTCAATTTAGATCAATTCAAATGTCAGAGAAATGATAAATGATCAAATTCTAAAAATCTAATTAAAAATTTTTGTCATTTGAACTTTGACCTTTGGCATTCGATTCATCTATCTTCTTCCTCTCAGCCTCGGGTCAAGGGCATCCCTCAATCCCTCCCCTAACAGATTAAAGGAGAGAACCGTAATCAGAATGGCCAGACCCGGAAAGACAGTCAACCACCAGGCATCAAAGATATAGGTTCTTCCCTCAGTGAGGATGTTTCCCCAACTGGGAGCCGGGGGCTGAACGCCGAAGCCTAAAAAACTGAGGCCTGCTTCTACGAGGACGGCTGTCGCCACATCGAGGGTTGCCGTCACAAAGACCGGTGCCAGCCCATTGGGCAGGATGTGTCTGAAGATGATCCTCCGGTCCTTCATGCCGAGTGCACGTGCCGCCTGAACAAAATCCCTCTCTCTCAGGGAGAGGAACTCCGCCCGCACAAACCTTGCCGTCCCCATCCAGGAGGTGATGCCAATCACCACCATCACATTAATCATGCTGGGACCGAGAAGCGCTACCACCGTAAGGATGAGAAAAAACGAAGGAAAGCAGAGCATAATGTCCACAAACCGCATTAAAATCGCATCTGCCCATTTTCCATAATAGCCTGCGATGGCTCCGACAAAGACCCCAATGACAATAGAAATTGCTACCGCAACAAATCCGACCGAGAGGGAGATCCTCGATCCATAAAGCATTCGGCTCAAGACATCCCGCCCAAGCTGGTCTGTGCCCAGCAGATGTTCGGAGGAGGGCGATTTCAATTTTTTGGAAACATTCGTTTTGCCAGGATCATAGGGGGCAATCAGAGAAGCAGAACCGGCCACAACAAAAACGAGAAGGATCACCAGCAATCCCCCAACCGCGAGCCGGTTCCGTTTGAAATAACGCCAGAAGGTTTTTGTTTCTGAATCCATCGGTTAATTCATAAATTCGAAATCCGAATATCGAAACTCGAAATCAATCCGAAGTGTTCAAATGAAAACATTCAAGGCTTTTGTTTGGAACATTTGGATTTTGTCATTCGTGCTTGTTTCGAAATTCTAATTTCGTGCTTCGGATTTTTGTCTTACTGATACCTTATTCTTGGATCAACGATCCCGTAAAGGAGATCCGCAATAAAATTGCCCAGAAGAACGAGGACAGCCGTGATGGTATTGATCGTCATCACAACCGGATAATCTCTTGCCAGCACTGCCTGATAGGCCAGCCTTCCAATTCCGGGCCAGGCAAAAACACTCTCCATGATGATGGACCCTCCGATTAAACCCGGAATGAGAAATCCAAAGAGCGTGACGATGGGAAGAAGGGCATTGCGAAGCCCGTGTTTATAATAGACCGTTTCTTCCGGAACCCCTTTGGCCTTTGCTGTGCGGATATAGTCCTGGCGAATCACCTCCAGCATGCTCGAACGGGTGTATCTCGAAAGGCCAGCCAGTCCATGAATGGCCATGATCAGGGCAGGCAGCAGGAGATGCCAGATCCTATCCAGGATGATCTCGCCTGTACCAAACCCCTCTGTCACAAAAGAGCGCATTCCCAAAACGGGATAACCAAAAAGCTGCACAGTTCCAAGAATGATGAGGTAAGCCAGCCAGAATCCTGGAATGGAGAGTCCAAGAAAAACACCGAACGTCGTGAGGCGGTCCATCATGGAGTACTGTTTTCTTGCTGAAAAGACACCAAGCGGAATGGCAAGTGAGAAGATGATGACCATGGCCACCAGGTTCAGGAGTAAGGTATTCCCGATCCTTTCCCAGATTTTTTCCAGTACCGGACGTCCGTCCTTAAAGGAATAGAGCTTGCCGGTGAAGAGTTTTTTGATCCAAAGGAAATATTGCTGATAGATCGGTTTGTCCAGGTCGTAATTCTTCATCATCTGCTCGATGATCTTGGGCGAGACTTTAGGATCCATCGTTAAAGAGATAGGGCCTCCGGGGGCAGTGGTGATGATGACCCAGGAGAGGATACTGATCCCAATGAGGGTGATGAACATCTGGGCAATTCGCCGCAGGAAGAAAGAGGTCATTTTCTATTTCTCCATTACAGCCACGGCTCTGTCGGGGACATACCATCGGATGAGGTCGTACATCAGGCCTGCCTTTTCCATTTTAATCGGTCGGTAGGTTTTGGGGCCCGATGAACCATCCTCCACCAGTACGAATTTGTTCTGAAGCGCTGAGATTCCGATTGGAGAGAAAAGGAATGTGTAGGGCTGATCCTCGGCCAACCGCTCGTGGATTCGCCAATAAATCTGTTTTCTCTTCTCAATGTCATACTCTCTTCTTCCTTCCTCCCAGAGCCGGTCCACTTCGGGATTTTTATAGGAGACGAAATTGAAACCCTTCTCGATCTGACTGGAATGCCAGATCTGATAATCATCCGGGTCCGGAGATAAGCCCCACCCCAGGATGCAGGCATCGAAATGTCTCGCATTGATGAAGTTTTTTAGAAAGACGCTCCACTCATAGACCTCAAACGCCACATCCACTCCGAGCTCTCGAAGCTGCCGTTGAACCAGTACGCCCACATCTCGCCGGACGTCGTTGCCGCTATTGGTGATCAGTTTAAAGCGGAGAGGCTGACTGTCTTTATCAAGGATGCCGTCCCCATCGGTGTCCTTCCATCCGGCCTCTTCGAGGAGAGCCCGGGCTTTGTGCGGATCGTAAGGAAAGGGCTTGACATTTGGATTGTAATACCAGAGATGGCTCGGAAATGGCCCGCTGATCACCTTTCCAAATCCATAAAGGACGTATTGGACGATCTCTTCCCGGTTGATGGCATGGGTGAATGCCTGCCGGACCCTTTTGTCCTGAAAGAGAGGGTTTTTAAGATTATAGCCAATATAGGTATAGCCCAAGGCAGGCTGAGAATAGATCCTCAAAAAATCAATCTCACTCATCCGGCGGAATTGGTGAGGTGAAACGCCGTATGAATCAATTCCCTTGGTTAAAAGTTCCATCTCGCTTAGAGAGACTTCAGGAATGATCCGATAGATGATCCGGTCGAGTTGAGGTCTCCCCTGAAAATAGACAGGGTTGGCCTCCACAACGATCTTCTCATCGGTCACCCATTCCACAAAACGGAAAGGCCCGGTCCCAATCGGTTTCCGGTTAAAGGGGGTGGTATTGATGTCTTCCTTTTGCAGAAGATGTTTCGGGATGATCCCCATGCCCCAGGTTCCCAATCCAGGAGAGAAAGGCTGCTTATAGGTCACCCGGAAGGTATAGGGATCTAAAACTTCTGCCTTTTCAACGAGTTCGTAATCGCTTCTGCGGACGGTATTGGTCTTTTCATCCATGATTTTGTCATAGGTGAACTTCACATCCTCTGCTGTGAACTCCTTCCCATCATGCCAGAGGACGCCTTTTCTTAAGAAAAAAGTGATTTCTGGCTTCTCTCCTTCTTTGATTTCCCATGATTCGGCTAATTCCCCGACGAAATTTTGGAGATTTCTGTCATACTTGATCAGCCCATTAAAAACAAAAGAATTGATATCGCTGGAGGCAGAATCCTGGGCCAGGATCGGATTGAGGAAAGAAGCATCGCCAATGGAACTCATGATCAACTGGTTCACCCGTAAATCAGGCCGTTGACTAACGAAGAGAAGATTCACCCCGAGGACAATGAGAAACAGGAAAGGAGGAATAAAAAGGAGAGTCTTAATCTTCATTCAATTTATAGAAAAACGGTGGTTATTCCGGTGTGAACTCGATTTTCCACACGAGGCGGACAACGACTGGAGTCCAGATTCTTTCTTATTCTTTGTCCTACCACTTTCAACACCGAACTTAAAGGTTTCACATTCTTCACTCCGAACTTTGTTTTATCTTACCGATTCGTTACCAGAACATTAAATCCCATTTCAGTCAATTTTGCCGCTGCCGGAAGAGTTGCCTCTTTTGTCTCGAACGGCCCGATTCTCACCCGATGGTACTTCTGTGTTTGGGTCTCCAACGTTGTTACAAAGACATTGTTAAAATTTCTTTTCAATCGCTCAGCCAGATCACGCGCCCTGGCCTCGTCGCTGAAAGAACCGACCTGAAGGTTATAACGCTCGACCTGTTCAACAAGTGGTGAGCCTACCCACTCCACCTTGACACTGGCTGTTCCCTTTCCCCACATTCCAAGGATCCGCGCGGCTCCATAAGAGACATCAATGATCCTCTCCTTTACAAAAGGACCCCGGTCGTTCACCCTCAATTCCACAGACCTTCCATTTTCGAGATTGGTCACCATCACCATCGTTCCCAGTGGAAGGGAGTTGTGCGCGCAGGTGAGCTGAAACATATCGTAGATTTCACCGCTTGACGTCGGCCTTCCGTGAAACTCACCTCCATACCACGAGGCGACCCCATATTGAACCTCACGCGTCTCCCTCTTCTCAATCTTTGTTTCAGGCGGGAGATTTGTTTCGTCAATCGGTTTTTCTCTCTTCTCCTCCTTTATCTCTTCTTTCTTGGCCTCCTGCCTTGGAAAAGGCATTTCCCCTCGATCAATCACCACCCTCTGCCTTGGCCCACATCCCGTCACAAGAAAAAAGAATGCCAGGAAGATGATCATGTGCAGAGTGGGCCGGGGAGGCTTTAGCCTCGGTTTATTCGTAAAAAAAGGCTCCATCTTTGATTTTATACTCCCTCATCCAATCCATCTATCTAAATGTTGTCATTATACAGAAAATATCTATCGACTTCAAGGAGGGTGGAAAGGGGTCAAATCTTTCGATTTGACAAAAATGAATTTTGGGAAAGATGTTGCCAGATGCGTTATAATTCAATTAATATAGTTATCGTATGGTGAAGCTATTTCACTTAGAACCTCTGGAAAGAAAAGGGAGTTCAAAAATATCTTCTTTTCTCAGGCTGGAGATTAATCTCATGAAGATGTTCAGTAGGCAGATTCGCCCATCCGTCCTTCCAATTTTTGCCCTCATTTTTGTCCTTGGCTATACATCAGAGGCAATGGCCTTGTCTGCCGGAGAGATCCGACTTGTAACCGACGCCCAATATTTCGAGGTTGCCAGAAAGATGATCTTGGAGGCGAACTCCTCGATACGTGTCATGATGTTCGAGATGGGTTATTATGAAAAACATCCCAATACACCGTCGAATCTTTTGATCCGGGAGTTGATCGGGGCCCAAAAACGCGGGGTCAAGGTGGAGGTGATCCTGGAGATCAGAGAGGGAGATGATCGGACAACGAAACGCAACCGCGAAACAGGGAAGATCCTGTCCGAAGGTGGTGTGGAAGTTACCTTTGACCCCCTCTCAAAGACCATGCATGCCAAATTGATGATGGTGGATGGAGAACTTATTCTAATAGGAAGCACCAATTGGGTCTTCTCATCGCTGACCAATAACCATGAGGTATCGGTGCTAATCCGATCCAAAGAGTTGGCCAAGGAACTGATGGATTACTTCAATAAGGTGAAAGCCACCGGCAGTAAAACTCAAAAGAAGGAATGATGGAATGCTGGAATAATAGCTTAACCCCAAAACTTATTTGAACTGAGATTTACCCCAACATTCCAATTTTCCATTATTCCAACATTCCGATCTTCGGTTATGCTCATAGATTCTCATGCACATCTCGAAATGCCTGAGTTCAGGAAGGACTTAAACGAAGTCCTCAAGAGGGCGAAGGATTCAGGCGTCGAATACATCTTCACCGTTGGAACGGAGAAAAAGGACTGGAGAAGAGCCCTTGAGATTGCTCAATCTCACCCATCGGTCTATGCAATCTTGGGAGTCCATCCCCATAACGCAAAAGAGATTGATGAAGAAACTTATCCAACACTGAAAAAACTCTGTCAGAATGAGAAAGTCAGGGCCTATGGAGAGATCGGTCTGGATTTTTTTCGCAATCACTCTCCAAGGGATATTCAACTGAAGAGATTTAGAGAGCAGATCGGTTTGGCAAAGGATTTGAAACTTCCCCTTGTTATTCACGACCGTGATGCCCATCAAGAGACCCTGGAGATTCTAAAAACTGAAAAGGCAGGGGAGCATGGTGGGATCATCCACTGTTTTTCAGGAGATGAAACCATGGCAAACGCCTGTATTGAAATGGGGTTCTACATCTCCATCCCGGGAAGCATCACCTATAAAAACGCAGACCCATTTCAAGAGATGATTAAGAAACTTCCTCTGGAGTCGCTTCTGGTTGAGACGGATGCCCCCTTTTTGACTCCTGTGCCTTTCAGGGGGAAGAGAAATGAGCCGAGTTATGTTAAGTATACGGCAGAAAAACTCGCCGAGATTAAAAGAGTGCCTTTTGAAAAGGTGGCTGAAATAACAACCCAAAATGCCCTGAAGGTCTTCAGATTCAATTTAAGTAAGGAATAAGCTTCTTTTTTTGAAAGTGTGTAATAACTTTGTACCTAAATTGAGCGATTCACCCTATTTCACAAGGGAGGCAGAGATGCCCCAAACCCTTTTAGAATGCGATACGTTA
>OGCL01000417.1_pt1 | contig 46467 bp, 47 predicted proteins | sample 1570041 | NCBI WGS metagenome assembly OGCL01 (sample SAMN06266162, study PRJEB24511) | hot springs metagenome | isolation source: Hot spring water | place: South Africa: Limpopo | collected 2015-06-22 | reverse complement strand
TTGCCATGATCCACATGACCAATCGTGCCCACATTCACATGCGGCTTGGTGCGCTTGAAAGTCTCTTTTGCCATGATTTGGGATTCCTGTTGTCGTTGATTGCCTGTTGTCGAGCAACGGTCGCTGCAATTGGCGACCCGTCGGAGAAACTGATCAGCCGGCCTTGGCCTTGATCACCGCGTCAGCCACGTTCTTCGGGGCCTCGGCGTAGTGCTTGAACTCCATCGTGTAAGTTGCGCGGCCTTGGGTGGCGGAGCGCAGCGCGGTCGAGTAACCGAACATCTCGCCGAGCGGAACCTCAGCCTTGATGATCTTGCCACCGACAACATCGTCCATTCCCTGCACCATGCCGCGCCGGGACGAGAGATCGCCCATCACGGTGCCTGCGTAGTCTTCCGGCGTTTCCACTTCGACGGCCATCATCGGCTCGAGCAACACGGGATTGGCCTTGCGCATCCCATCCTTGAAGGCAATCGATGCGGCCATCTTGAACGCGTTTTCGTTCGAGTCGACTTCGTGGTAGGAGCCGTCAAACAGCGTGACCTTGACGTCGACCACGGGGAAGCCGGCCAGCACGCCGGAGGCCAGCGTCTCCTGGACGCCCTTCTGAACCGCGGGGATGTATTCGCGCGGGACGACGCCACCTTTGATCGCGTCGACGAACTCGAACCCCTTGCCAGGCTCCTGCGTTTCGAGCTTGAGCCAGACATGCCCGTACTGACCGCGGCCGCCCGATTGTTTGACGAACTTGCCTTCGACTTCGGCATTCTTGCGAATGGTCTCACGATACGCGACCTGGGGCTTGCCGACGCTTGCCTCGACGCCGAATTCACGCTTCATGCGGTCGACGATGATCTCGAGGTGCAGCTCGCCCATGCCCGAGATGATGGTCTGCCCTGACTCCTCGTCGGTGCGAACACGGAAGGACGGGTCTTCCTGCGCAAGACGGCCGAGCGCGATACCCATTTTTTCCTGGTCGGCTTTCGTTTTCGGCTCGACAGCCTGCGAGATGACCGGCTCCGGGAAGATCATGCGCTCGAGGGTGATGACCGAGTTCGGGTCGCACAGGGTGTCCCCGGTCGTCGCCTCCTTCAGTCCGACCGCTGCCGCGATGTCCCCAGCGCGCACCTCTTTGATCTCTTCGCGCTCGTTGGCGTGCATCTGCAGCAGCCGCCCGATCCGCTCGCGCTTGCCCTTGACCGGGTTGAAGACCGTGTCCCCTGACTGAACGACACCGGAATAGACCCGGAAGAAGATCAACTGACCCACGTAGGGGTCGGTCATGATCTTGAAGGCAAGGGCGGAGAACTTTTCATCGTCGGCCGCCTTGCGAATGGATTCCTTCTCGCTCTCATCCGTTCCCTTCACGGGCGGAATGTCGGTCGGCGCCGGCAGATACTCGATCACCGCGTCCAGCATGGCCTGCACGCCCTTGTTCTTGAAGGCGGAACCGCAGAGCATCGGGACGATCTCGCCCGAAATCGTCCGGATGCGAAGCCCCTTCTTGATGTCCTCGGGCGGGAGGTCGCCCTCCTCGAGATACTTGTTCATCAGCTCTTCATTGGCCTCGGCAGCGCTTTCGACCATCTTCGCGCGCCACTCTTCGCATCGCGCCTTGAGGTCGGCCGGAATCTCCTGGGCCTCGTACTTCATTCCCTGGGTCGCTTCATCCCAGATGATGGCCTTCATCCGAACGAGATCGACCACACCCTTGAAGTTTTCTTCCGCGCCGATCGGAACCTGGATCGGGACCGGATTCGCCTTGAGGCGAGCGCGCATCTGTTCGTAGACTTTGAAAAAGTCCGCCCCGGTGCGGTCCATTTTGTTGACGAAGGCGAGGCGCGGCACACCGTACTTGTTGGCCTGGCGCCAGACAGTCTCGGACTGCGGCTGAACGCCACCAACGGCGCAGTAAACCATGCAAGCCCCGTCAAGAACACGCATCGAGCGCTCGACCTCGATCGTGAAATCAACGTGACCCGGAGTGTCGATGATGTTGATGCGATGCTCGGGGAAGTTTTTGTCCATCCCCTTCCAGAAGCAGGTCGTGGCGGCAGAGGTGATCGTGATGCCGCGCTCGCGCTCCTGCTCCATCCAGTCCATGGTGGCGGCGCCGTCGTGGACTTCGCCGATCTTGTGCGAGACGCCGGTGTAGAAGAGGATGCGCTCGGTCGTCGTCGTCTTGCCGGCGTCGATGTGAGCCGAGATGCCGATGTTTCGGTAGCGCTCGATGGGAGTGGTACGTGGCATGGAACTGACCTCGGAGGACCCTGCCGCGAAGGCCGCAGCGGACTATCCTGTGTGTTTGGAATCAGAAGCGGAAGTGCGAGAAGGCCTTGTTGGCTTCCGCCATGCGATGGACTTCCTCGCGCTTCTTGACGGCCCCGCCACGCCCCTCGGCCGCCTCGAGCAGCTCGTTGGCAAGGCGAAGTCCCATCGACTTCTCGTTGCGTTTGCGCGCCGCATCGCGCAACCAGCGCATCGACAACGCAACGCGACGGGAAGGACGCACTTCGACCGGCACCTGGAAGTTGGCGCCGCCAACACGGCGGCTCTTGACCTCGACCATGGGCTTGGCGTTGTTAAGGGCCGTGGAGAAGACTTCGAGGGGGTCTTTCCCGCCCTTCTTGGAAATGATGTCCAACGCCCCGTAGACGATACGTTCGGCCACGGCCTTTTTGCCGCGGGTCATCACGACGTTCATGAACTTGGACACTTCGACATTGCCGAACTTTGGATCCGGGAGGATGTCCCGCTTGGGGACTTCGCGACGACGCGGCATGAGGAATCCTTCGCTTGCGCTTTGCCGCCCATACCTAGGCGGCGTCTCGATCAATCAACGGTTGTGAAATCGTTTAAACCCTTGCTCGGCCGCCGCAGCGGCGACCCGGCGCGACATCAGGCCTTCTTGGGTCTCTTCGTGCCGTACTTCGAACGGCCCTGTTTGCGGTCCTTGACGCCGGCAGTGTCGAGCGAACCACGGACCATGTGATAGCGCACACCCGGCAAGTCCTTCACGCGGCCGCCACGGATGAGCACTACGGAGTGCTCCTGAAGGTTGTGCCCTTCACCGCCGATGTACGAGATGACTTCGTAGCCGTTCACCAGACGGACTTTCGCGACCTTACGCAGGGCGGAGTTCGGCTTTTTCGGCGTGGTGGTGTAGACACGCGTGCAGACACCGCGCTTCTGCGGGCTTTGCTGCAGCGCCGGAACCTTGCTCTTCTGGATGACCGGCGTGCGTCCGAGACGGACCAGTTGATTGATGGTGGGCATGTCAAGCCTTCATTTTGTTGAACCGGCCACTGCAATTGGCGACCGGCCGGGTTTCGTTTCGAGTGTCGCAGGTCAGAGTTGCCGATCTCCTCGCGAGCGCTGGAAGCAGCGAAACTCACGAGTCGCCCGGGAACGACACGCCGGCATGCCCCTCGACCTTTACTCACCTGTGGAAAGTCGAACGTCTCTCAACAGACCTTCGCCGAACCACTAACCCGCGCTCCCGCTCTAGGCAACCGGGATATGCGGTGAAGGACGAGCCGGAAGGTGCAATTTGCCGCACGGCGACAGCGCTCCACGCACCGCCTGCAGCGCCCGCCCAAACCGGAAGCGACGCTTGGTCGCGTCACTACGACTTTGTACCCTGAAGCGGACACCAAACTCGGGAAAGACAAAGATTGTAGACCGCTCGCCAGCGAAACGTCAACCGAAGGGCGGGACGGCCTCTGCAACCAAACGCCCGGCGTTCGCCCCGCCGTCAACGCCCCTCAGCGTACGGGTAGGGCTTCTGCGGCACCCTTGCCTGACTGAGCCGCTCGCGCTCCTGCAGGTCGAGCGGCGGCCGATCCCACCAAATCGCGCGGCCGCGCCGCTGCTCTTCCTCCAGATCGGGTCGTGCGTCTTTGAGCGCCTTGAGAAACTGCGTGACTTCGCTTTCGTACATCGTCGTTCGTCGAAACGTTCGGTGGACCGGAATTATCCCGAAGCGCCCGCTGCGTCCGCATCGGGTCGATGGCGACGCGTGCCCGCGTACATGTCGAACTCGAACAGCCGGCATTCCAGCGGTCCGTTGAACAACGGCGTTCGCCGGCGCGGACGCAAGCCGATGCCGCCAGCAAACTCGGTGTCGGCCGTCAGGAAGCAGGCGGTCCAGCCAGTGAGTGAGCGCTTCATCCAAGCGCCCAAGGACGGATACCACGCGCGCAGTCGCTGCAACTCGTCCAGGCGCTCGCCGTAGGGCGGATTGGTCAGAAGCAGGCCGCCCGCAGGCCCGACGCTGCCGGCTTCGAGCGTTTCGACCGGGCCATGATGAAGTTGGACACGCTCGCCCCAAGCCGGCCCTCCCAGGGCTTCGAGGTGGGCGCGCGTCGCGACCACGGCATCGGCCAGAACGTCGCCACCCGTGAGCAACCGGTCCTGTAGCGTCCGCTGTCCGGCCGACGCTTCGGCGCGTTGCGCCTTCCAGGCGGCCGTATCATGCCCGCGCAGCTTTTCGAACGCGAATGCGCGATCGACGCCTGGCGCCCGACCGGTCGCAATCATCGCGGCCTCGCAAAGGATGGTCCCGCTGCCCATCATCGGATCGAGCAGCGGCCGCCCGCCCCGCCACCCCTTCAGCAGCAACATGCCCGCCGCCAGGTTCTCGCGCAGAGGCGCGGTCAGCCCTTCCCGCCGGTAGCCTCGCTTGAACAGCGCCTCCCCTGCCAAATCGAGATACAGCGTGGCACGGTAGGCGGTCAGAAACAGATGGATACGCATGTCCGGCCGCGCCGTGTCGACGCTGGGCCGGGAGGCCATCGCGGCGCGAAAGGTATCGACGATGGCATCCTTGATGCGCAAGGTCACAAACTCGAGCGAACGGAGCGGCGAACCCACGGCGTCGACCTGTACGCGAATCGTCTCCCGCGCCGAGAACAGATGCGGCCAGTCCACGTAGCGTGCGAGCCGGTACAGATCGGCTTCGCTGCGGTACTCGGCATCGGCCAACCGCCATAGCACCCTGCTCGCCACCCTGCTCCACAGACACACCCGCCGACCAAACGCAAAGTCACCTTGGAAGCCGACACCTCCTGCGGACTCAGCGATGCGGGCGGCGCCAAGTTCGGCCAGTTCCGCTGCCAGAACCGGCTCAAGTCCGCGCGGACAGGACGCGAAGAAGCTCTCGCGCCCGGCAGCCGGGACGCGCGCCTTGATCTTAAGGGTCGCGCGCGACGCGGGCGCGGCTGAGGACATCTCAGCGCACCGATGCCGTCAGAGTGCAGCCGTCGCCGACGCCGTCGCGCCAGATGCGCACCCGAACGACGTTGTCGAACCGCTCACAGACCCGTCGCCATACGAAAGCACACAGGTTCTCCAAGGTCGGAACGCCGAGTCCCGGCACTTCGTTCAGATGGTGATGATCCAATTGCGCCCGCACTTCCGCCAGATAGGCCCGCAGATGCCCGAGATCGCTGACCATGCCGGAATTCGCGTCGGGCTGTCCCGACAGGGCGACTTCGCACCAGTAGGTGTGTCCATGAACGCGCAGCGAACCCTCCCGCTCGATCTGACGGTTGAGCGTGTGCGCGGCGTCGAAATGAAAGCGTTGGCAAATCTCGAAATTCACCCCCGCATTATCCTGCCCAACACCGACCCACGCCGACCGACGCCTTCGACCGAGTGTCCGCGGTCAACGAATGCCGATGATCTTGTGCGTTTGCAGCGAGAGTCGCCACTCCGGGTGTTCGAGGCAGAAGCGAATCGCCGCATCGGTGTTTGCCGCTCGATCCGGGCCGTCCATCGGCTGCACGAAACGATGGCGAAACGGCAGTGCGGCAAGCGCTTGCCAATCGAGCGCCTGCGGATAGACCACCTTCAGCTCGTCACCCTGTCGCTGAACGAAATCAGCGCCCGCTTTGGGGCTGACGCACAGCCAGTCGATGCCGGCGGGTGCCACGATGGTTCCATTCGTCTCCACCGCAATCTCGAAGCCGACCTCGTGGAAGGCTGCGATCAGCGGTGGATCGAGCTGCAGCAGAGGCTCGCCGCCGGTGCAGACGACGAGCGGTCGCGCCTGTCGATGCATCGTCCTTTCGGCGGGCCAATGCGAGGCAACGGCGCGGGCGAGGGCGGCGGCATCCGGATACTTACCGCCGGCCGTGCCGTCGGTGCCAACGAAATCGGTGTCGCAGAAGCGGCAGATCGCATCTGAGCGGTCGCGCTCGAGGCCGCTCCACAAGTTGCAGCCGGCAAAGCGGCAGAACACTGCCGGGCGGCCGGCCTGCCCGCCTTCGCCCTGTAGCGTATAGAAGATTTCCTTGACAGCGTAGCTCACCCCGCCGCTTCCCCCGCCCGCCAACGGGCGTAACCAGCCTGCCGCAATTCGCACGCCGGGCAGTGACCGCAACCGTAGCCCCATTCGTGCAGCGTTCCGCGCTGGCCGAGGTAGCAGGTGTGGGTGTGTTCCCGGATCAACTCGACGAGCGTCTCACCACCGAGCGTGTGGGCGAGCGCCCAGGTCGCCGCCTTGTCGAGCCGCATCAATGGCGTGTCGATGCGGATCGATCGATCCATTCCCAGCGCAATCGCCCGTTCGAGCGCGGTCATCGTGTTTTGGCGGCAATCGGGATAACCGGAGTAATCGGTCTCGCACATGCCGCCAACCAGTACGTCGATGCCGCGCCGGTAGCCGATTGCAGCCGCCAGCGTCAAAAAGAGAAGGTTGCGGCCCGGGACGAAGGTGTTGGGGAGCCCAGAGGCGGTCAGGCGTATCTCGGTTGCAGAGGTGAGCGCCGTATCACTGATCGCCGCCAACACGGGGAGGTCGATCAGGTGATCCTCGCCCAGGCGCTGCGCCCAATGCGGAAAGCCCGAACGCAGCGCCTGCAAGGCTTGCAGGCGAACCTCCAATTCGACCGCATGCCGCTGGCGGTAGTCGAAGCTGACCGTCTCGACGCGCGCGTAACGCGCGAGCGCCCAGGCCAGGCAGGTCGTCGAGTCCTGCCCGCCCGAGAAGAGCACCAGCGCAGCATCGTTCGTACCGATCACGGCTTCAGCACCACCAGCAGGACAGCGCCGACCAGCACGACGACCGGTATCTCGTTGATCAGGCGGAAATAGCCCTCGCTGTGGCGGTTGGTGCCAGCAGCAAAGCGGCGCAGATGCCACAGACAAAGGAGGTGGAATGCCACCAGGCCGAGCACCAGCAACAGCTTCCACATCAGCCACGTGCCGCCGATGCCATAGCCAAGCCACAGCCAGAGCCCGAACACCCACGTCAACACGGCACCTGGTGTCATGATGCCCCAGAACAGCTTGCGCTCCATGATCTTGAAGCGGGCATCGCCCCGAGCATCGCCGTCGGCCAGTGCCTGGCAGTGGTAGACGAAGAGCCGCGGCAGATAAAAGATGGCGGCCATCCAGGTGACCATGAAGATGATGTGCAGCGATTTGATCCAGAGCATCCGTTTCTCCCGGCATTCAAATTCACTTGGCGCGGCAGGTCGCGGCGTCCATCCCGGTGAAGCGTTCTACCGCGCAACTTACGCTGTCGGATCAGTCAACCGGGCGATGAGCGCCGACCGGACGACGCTACGCAGCTCGGTCAGGCGGCCATGAAAGAAGTGGCCACACCCCGGGAAGACCGTAACGGGCTGCCCGCTCGGCCGCGCCCACGCGAATACATCGGCGAGCGGGACCACATCGTCAGTCTCACCGTGGATGACGAGCGCCGGCAGCGCGGGCTGCGGTGTGGCAAAGCGTCCGACCGCCGGGCCGACAAGGACCAATTGTGCCGGTCGGTCGGCAGCAGGCAGACGATCGGCCAGCCGCGCCTGCACGGCAGCTCCGAACGAGAAGCCTGCGCCGATCCATGGAGCGCCCGGGCGCACCTGCCGACGGGCCCATTGCAAGACCACGTCGGCGTCATCGGTCTCGCCTTCCCCATGGTCGAACACACCTTCGCTGCGACCGGCACCGCGGAAATTGAAGCGGACGGCAGCAACCCCGGCATCGACACAGGCCTTGGCCAATGTCTGCACGACCTTGTTCTCCATCGTGCCACCGTGCAGCGGATGGGGATGGCAAATCAGAGCGACCGCCCACGCATCCGATGCGGTCGGACGTGCCAGCGACACCTCGATGGCACCGGCCCTTCCGGTCAGCATCACATCGTCGCGCAGGACCGCCGTCATCTCCTGATTCTAGGCTTCGGCACAGCCGTCGTCCGGCGCTGTCTCATCGCCCGCCGTCGATGCGTTTGCTGCGTTCCGTGCCGAACCGCCAGAACAGCACGAGCGTCGCCAGCAACGGCCAGATCATGGCAATCGCCAGCGTCAGACCGTTCAGATGCAAAAGATGCCCGAAGCGAAGCGCGAAGATGCTAAGCGGTACCTCGGCGAAGAGGACGTCGGGCACGAGCGCGTAGACGAGCACGCTCGTGAGCAGCGCGATGCCAGCCACGATCGACTTCCACTGGCGAGGAAGCCAGAACAGTGCGGTCAGCAGCATCGCCCCCAGCGCAAGGCCGAGGCTATGGCCGGGCCGCAACCAGAGCGCGAGGGCATGCGGCTTGAGCAGCAGCTCGGCAGCAGCCCACTTCAGCACCAAGGCGAGCGCGAGGATGGTCAGAAGCGCGAGGCCACCGAGCCAGCGTTTGCGCATCATCAGATCGGCGAACAGCCCGATGCCGATCAAAGCGCTGGCCGTCTGCACCGCCTCGATCAGAATGATCGGCGGTTCGTAGGCCGCCTGGGCCCCCGGATGGAAGGCGGCCCCGAACACGGGAATGGCCGGATTGATCTGTGCAGCAAGCCAGAGCCCGAGCAGTACCAATTGCAGGTCGGCCGACGCACCTGGCGTCAACAGACGTTGGCGCAAGGCGGTCAAGGTCGCCAGACGTGGGGCCACTGCGGCCCCGACCAGCGCGCCGACCAACGTGCCGACCCCGTTGAACAGGGCGTCATACAGGCTGGCAACGCGCGGAGGAAGCGCCACCTGTGCCAGCTCCATGCTGAGCGAAAGCAAAAGGCCGGCGGCAAATGCCATGAGGACAGCGCGCCAACGATTCAGCCATCGGGCTCCTACCACGGCCAAGGTTGCGCCAAGTGGCACGTAGGCGATGACGTTCAGCCACAGGTCGCTGCGAGTGAACCGGCGCGAGACGTCGAAGTCGAGCCACCATGACCGGGGCGATGCGGGCCACGTCCAGCCCGTGAACGGCTGCAGGCTGGAGTAGACGATGACTGCCACGCATGCGGCCGCCGCCCAGACCGAAAGGGCGCCCTCCCCCCTCCTCACAGGTAGGCTTGATCGACCTTGAAGCCAACCGGGTTGATCTGGCTGGCGTCCAGGTAGAGCTTGATCTCGACGTCGGTATCGCCCGGTAGCCCCTTCTCGACGCTGGCATTGGCAGGCAGGTACTGAGCCGGCGCGAACACCTTGCGGGCGACGGGAACGTTGTTGGTCGCCTCGAGCGTCAAGACCAGGTGCGGAAAGGCCACCGGCGTCGACTTCGAATTGCGCAAGGTGGCCGTGAAGATCAACAGGCCCTGGTGGGCAGGATCGGCGGCAAGTTCCGCGCCGACGAATCCAGCCGCTCCAGTCGTTCGTGGCGGCTCGATGCGACAGGCGGCGGTCTCGCAAAGGCGCGCCAGAAACGGCTTGGCGGAAGGAACGTGGGCGGCGATCGTGTCGCGGAAGACGATCGCCACTTGCAGCGACAGGAACGCGAGCAGCAGCAGGCACAGTGTCGCCCAGCCCCACCATTGCACACGGCTCATCGGCACGCGCGGTCTTCGCCAGCGGTAGGAGGTGCGCGCGTCGGCTGCGTCCGCGCCCGCGTCTTCTCGACTGGAAGGCCTCCGGCCCTGCGCCCGCCAGGCCTCGTAGTCGAGATTGCGCACGTGGCCGGTGTACTGGACGGGGTCCGCTGCGGGTGCCGGGTCGGGGCCCTCGTCCGGGATACCCTCGGATGTCGGATGGACCGACGGCGTCGGCGCGTCGGCGCCGACGAGGCCAGGAATGATCGTCCGTGGATTCGCTGCTTTGGAATCCATCGGCGCGTGACTTAGATCAGGCTCGAGCGAGCCTTCGGTGATGTGTGCCCGCGCATCAAAGACGCCGCGGCAGGCGCCGCAGCGCACGAGTCCTGCGTAGGCCTTTACCTGTTCGGCGCGGATACGGAAGCGGGCCGCGCAATGCGGGCATTGTGTGATCGCCGACCGCACGGCCGCGCCGACACTGCTCGTAGGTACCGGAGGTTGGCTGCCTGCCATGGTGCAATCGTAGCGGCAGATGCCGCTAGCAGACAGTTGAAAAACGACTGCGGTGGGCCATCTGCTGTGTTGCGCGGTGTTGGACCGCGCAGCCATCGATTCAGCGTTTCCCTAGGGCGACGTGGATTCTGTCCGGCACCCGGTCATCAGGACCCAGCCATCACGCTGAGCCGCGACACGCAGGTCGATCCAGGGTGCGTATGCACTGCGGATGCGATCGATCTGCGCTTCGAGGATGCCCGACAGCGCGATCGAACCCCCGACGGCCACGAGTTGGCAAAGCGCCGGGGCCAGCACCGTGAGCGGCCCGGCGAGGATGTTGGCAACGACGACGTCCCACTCGCCCGGCACGGGCTCGTCGGCGCCGGCAAACGTCAGCGATTCGGCAACCAATCCGTTGATGACAGCATTGCGCTGGGCGGTCTCCACTGCCTGCGGGTCGATGTCCACGCCGTGAACCCGCGAAGCTCCGAGCGCGCGCGCTGCCAGTGCCAACACACCCGAGCCGGTGCCGTAGTCGAGAACGCGCGCTTGTCGCAATGGCTGGCGGCAGAGCCACTCGAGGCAGAGGCCCGTCGTCGCGTGCGTTCCGCTGCCGAAGGCAAGTCCCGGGTCGATGCTCAGATTGATTGCTGCCGGATCAGGCGGATCACACCAACTGGGCACGATCCAGAGGCGATCGCTTACACGGATCGGCGCGAACTGCGCTTGAGTGGCGCGCACCCAGTCGGTCTCGGCAACGAGACGGAGTTCGGGCGCAGTGGAGCCGGCCGCGGAGTCCTGCAAGGACTGCCAGAGTTCTACCAGGTCGTCAGGCTCGATGAGCGCATCGAACAGCGCGGCCACGCGGCTGACCTGCCAACGCTCCTCGACCTCTGCGCCCGGCTCGCCGAACAACGGTTGTTCGGTCACCGCATCGGCGTTCGCGTCTGCGATGTCGACGGCAAGCGCGCCGGCTTCGAGCAGACGCTCCGCCAACCAGTCAGCCCGCTCGCCGCGAACACCCCCCGCGATCTCGATCCACCGGCCGCGTGGCTGCGCGGTCGGGTGGTCCGGTTTCATTTGCGACGCTCGCTTTGCTTGGCCATCCGCTCCTCAAGATAGTGAATCGAGAAGCCGCCTGCGACGAAAGTCGGGTCTTCCATCAATTCGCGATGCAAAGGTGCGTTGGTCTTGATGCCCTCGATGATGAGTTCGGAGAGCGCGATCCGCATGCGGGCAATCGCCTGCTCGCGCGTGGCGCCGTAGGTCAGGAGCTTCGCCACCATGGAGTCGTAATTCGGCGGAACGAAATAGCCGCTGTAGACGTGGGAATCGACCCGTACGCCCGGCCCGCCAGGCGGATGCCAGGCTGTGATGCGCCCGGGGGACGGTACGAAAGTGGCCGGATCCTCGGCGTTGATCCGGCACTCGATGGCGTGTCCCCGCCTGATGATGTCCTTTTGCCGGAAGGACAGCGGAAAGTTGGCAGCGATGCGGATTTGCTCCTGCACGATGTCGATGCCGGTGATCAGTTCGGTCACCGGATGCTCCACCTGAACCCGGGTGTTCATCTCGATGAAGTAGAACTCGCCATCCTCATAGAGAAACTCGAACGTGCCGGCGCCCCGGTAGCCAATTTTTCGGCACGCCTCAGCACAACGTGCGCCGATCTTGTCGATCAGTTTCGGTGGAATCCCGGGCGCAGGAGCCTCTTCGATGATCTTCTGGTGCCGCCGCTGCATCGAGCAGTCGCGCTCGCCGAGGTAGACGGCGTTGCCATGCTGATCCGCCAGCACCTGGATCTCGACGTGTCGTGGACGCTCCAGGAACTTCTCCATGTAGACGGTGCCGTTGCCGAAGGCGGCCAGCGCCTCGCCGCGCGTCAACGTCACAGCATTGATCAGGGCGCCTTCGGTATGCACAACCCGCATGCCGCGCCCACCGCCGCCGCCGGCCGCCTTGATGATCACCGGGTAACCGATTGAGCGCGCTATCCGCGTGACCTCGCGCGAATCGTCCGGCAGCGCGCCGTCTGAGCCTGGGACCACGGGGACACCGGCCTTCTTCATCGCGTTCTTGGCGGAGACTTTGTCCCCCATCAGCCGGATGGTGTCGGCCGTTGGGCCAATGAACACGAAGCCCGACTTCTCGACCTTTTCCGAGAAATCCGCGTTCTCGGACAAAAAACCATACCCCGGATGGATCGCCTGCGCGTCCGTGACCTCGGCCGCAGCGATCAGCGCCGGAACGTTCAGGTAACTCTGCGCCGATGGCGCCGGCCCGATACAGACGGACTCGTCGGCCAGCTTGACGTACTTCGCCTCGGCGTCGGCTTCAGAGTAGACCGCGACGGTACGGATGCCGAGTTCGCGGCAGGCTCGAAGGATGCGCAGCGCGATTTCCCCGCGGTTCGCGATCAGGACTTTGTCGAACAGTGCCCGTGCCGGCGATTTACGGGAAGAACCCAGGGACAGTGCCATGCCCGCTACTCGATCACGACCAGCGGCTGGCCATACTCGACCGCTTGCCCGTTTTCGCAGAGGATGGCGCGTATCACGCCCGCCTTGTCGGCCTCGATTTCGTTCATCAGCTTCATCGCCTCGATGATGCAGACGGTCTGTCCGACGCTCACCGTATCGCCGACTTCCACAAAGGGTTTCGCGCCCGGGGAAGCTGCACGGTAGAAGGTTCCGACCATTGGAGACTTCACCCGGTGGGCGGTGTCGACCGCAGGTGCAGGCGCGCTCGCCTCCGCAGGGGGCACAGTCGGAGGCACTGTCGCCGGCTGCGCCGCGGGTGGCGGAACAAACGGCATCACGGGAACCACTGCCGGCGACGGCAGCGCCTGCGGGATGGCCGCCGCAGGCGCAGAAAGCGTACGCGTGATACGCACTCTCTGCTCGCCCTCGGTCACCTCCAGTTCGGCGATCCCGGACTCCTGGACGAGCTCGATCAGCGTTTTGAGCTTCCGAAGATCCATACAGTTAGCTCCTATTCGCCGCCGTTGGCCGCGTATCGCGACCGTTGGAACCATCCTCGCAGAAGAGACCGATCACGCAACAGGCGGCAGTCCCGGCGCATGTCTGGAGCGCCAGCGGGCACATGTCCGACTGGCCACACGCACTGGGCGCCAAGCTCGACCGCCGCGGACGTGCGCCAATTCCCGGGCAGCCTGGGGGCGCGGTCAAACCATTGCGCGCGCCGGGACCCGGTCGAGGCCAGACTCGAAGGAGACAGAAGTCGGTTGCCGCTGGGTTCGGGGGGCTTCAAGCACGTCGCCGACAGTTCAAGACCGTCCGGTCGCAGGCATGGGAGAAGGATTCTGCCCGAAATCGACTGTTGTTGCCAGTCGGCGACAACTGGAAAAACATGACGATCGACGAAAAAGCTGTCTCTTTCGCCGCTTTGTAATCGATTTACCTAAAGATCGCAGCAATTTCCGACAGCTTGAGTTTTCCTACCCGGCGCAGCATCACCCGATCGTCCGGCCCGATCACCAGCGAAAACGGCAACACGCCTTGCGGGTTGCCCATGGTCTTGACCGCCTCCAGCCAAGCCGGATCGCCCATGAGGATCGGGTAGTTGATGCCCAGATCGCGCACGAAGCGCTCGACCGGCGGTTTGCGGTCGATGGCTATGCCGATGATTTGCAAACCGCGGTCGGCATAGCGCGATTGCGCGATCACGAAGTCTGGCATCTCCTCCCGGCAAGGAGCACACCAGGTCGCCCAGAAATTGATCAGGCGTGTTTTGCCTTGCCAAGTGCGCATCGGAGTCACCCGACCAGACAAATCCTCGAACGAGGCGGAGAGCAGTTTGCCTTCTTCGCCATCGACGGCGCCATGAGTAAGCCACCACCAGCCGCCGAGCGCCCCAGCGGCAGAGGCCGTAAGCCCTGCCGAGCCGAGTAGCAAGGCGCGCCGCAGCGCCGATGGTTGGGTGGCGTCGTGCGCAGTCCCGGTTGTCATGGCTGGCTCACCGGCTTTCGGAACATCGCACCGAGCCCCGGTTTGGATGCCTCGACCGCCGCCTGCTCGACTCGCCCGGGCGCGAGGTCAAAGGTCCGAGTGACCGGTGGGTAGCACACCTGCGCGCGCTCGGAGCAGCCCTGGAAGGTCAGCGCGAGCAGTAGGCGTCCGTCCCGACGGGCGGTCGGCGGTAACGGGATAACGACGTCCAGGGGCTGCTCGAAAACCTCGACGCGTCCGAAGAACGGATCCTGCCGGACCTGCCCGCGCGGCAGAGCGCCCAGCGCTGCCGGACGGGCATCGACGGCAGCTTCGAAACGATCTCGGTACAGGTAATGACCAGGCAACGTTTCGATGCGAATACTGAGGCGACCGTTCGCGTAGGACGCCTTCAATGGGAATGCCTGGTCGACTGGTAGCGGTGCCGCCGCCGTTGGGCCCGCCGTCACCCGCAACGGGTTCGATCCTGGCGCCCCCCCGTCGGACGATGCAACCGCGCCGGCAGTAAGGATGCACGCACAAGACGCCACACCCGCCCGGAGAAATCGCCGCAGAAAGCGACCAACGGAATGCGCCGCGAGCCGCAACTTGGCTGGCTGGTGAGCAACGTAGCGAGGATGGCCAGATGCGAGGCGCACGGAGCGCAGCGACCGAGACGTATCACATCGATCGGCAAGGGAGCGAGCATCGCGCAACGGAGCAGATGGCACACCGCAGTCGTTCTTCAACAGCTTGTCGAGCGCACCAAGCCGATGGGCGATGGCGCGAACCGTGCGCAACGCTGCGATGCCTCCGCGCAGCGATTCGATCAGCGTTGCGCGAAACGGCCTTGTCGCGAAAGCAACAGCATCGGTCGCGAAGGTCAGCAAGGCGATGACGCGGGCACCAATTTCAGCGCGAACTGTCATACTGGCGAAAACATTCATGCGACGGCGCTCGCGGCACGCTGCCGATCCACTGCTTCGGCAGCAAGCCATCGACGACGCGTCGAAGGATGGGTACTGCGGCGCTGGTGGCTCCTGCCTCCGCTGCCGCCGCGCGAGAGTTCGATCATGCCGTTCCTATTTTTCCTCATCCTTCTGGCGCTGCCGCTGTTCGATCTCTATGCGACGGTTCGAGTGGCGTGGGGGCTCAATGTTCCATCTTGGCTTCCATTTCTGCCGGGCGCCGCGCTCGGTGTCTGGATCGTTCGGAGGGAATCGCGGCTGTTACGCGCCCGACTGCGTCACTCGCTCGCGGAGCTGACCCTGCCCTCGGTCCTGTTCGACAGCGGGCGTCGAATGCTGGCCGGCATCCTCTTGCTGCTGCCCGGACTCGTGAGCGATCTGGTCGCCCTCGGTCTGCTGGCGCTTCCCGGTCCGCGCTCGCTTGAGCCGCAGGCGGCCGGCGGGCCCGCACGGGATCGTCGCGGCACCCTTGTCGACGGCGATCACCGCCGTATCGATTGATCGGACCGCCTCCCGCGAAGCGGTGTGCCTGCCTTGCTGCCGATCGGCTGCGTTGGCTGCCGCGCCTGCTCGCTTAGGGAAATGCTGAAGAAAGCAGCGAGCGGGATGAAGCGTAAGGCGCACGGAGCGCAGCGACCGAGAAAACGAGCGAAGCGAGTTTCAGCGAAGGCTAACCTTCAGGTTATGCCGGAGCCACATAACAATGAGTTAGGCGAGGGAGCCAACACCGCGCAACGCAGCGATTCGCCCGCGCAGCAATTTATTCAGCGTTTCCTCAAGCAAATCGTGTCCCGAAGCGGGTTGCCCGCGATCGTCCGCACCCCTGGTCGCCTGCGGGTGGCGGGTGCGCTTGCCGCCGTCGGGCTGCTGGCCGGCTGTGCCGCACTGTTCGTTGGCAGCGGTCCTGCCAAGGTCGTATGGCCCGACGTGATCGTCCAGCTGCACAGCACCAAGGGGGCCTACATCGTCGATCCGAAGACCGACCAGGTGCTGGCCAATCTGACCACGGGGGCACTCGCCAACCTGGGGGCGACCACGCCGGACGGACGCAAGGTCTACATCGCCAACGAAGCCGTCGGCGGCCGCAACGTCTTCGTGCTCGACCTCGCCAGCCGGCGCATCACCGCCACGCTCGAAACCGGCAACCGCCCCAAGCATCCCTCCGTGTCACCGGATGGCCGCTGGGCAATGATCAATCACTGGGGGCTTGACAACGGCAAACTCCGGCTTAGCTTCATCGATACGGCAACCGACCGCATCGCCCGCGTCATCGACCTCGACGTCCGCGGAACCATTCCCGCGACCGTGCCGACTTCGATGCACAACGCATGGAGTTTGGATTCGCGCTACCTGTTCACGGTCAATCGGGTCGATGACGAATTGGTGATCGTCGACGCCCGTGATTTTTCCGTGACCCGAAAGGCGATGCCAAGCAAGCCGCACTACCCGGTGCCGAGTCCGGACGGTCGGGAGCTCTGGATGGTCGTCGAGGGGCGTGACACTGCCAATCCGCCGCTCACGATCATCTACGACCTGACGCGACCGGAGATGCCGGAAGTAGCCCGCTTGCGTCAGCCGCTGGAGGGGCAGACCGTAGTCGAAGGACATCACGGCAATTTCAGTCAGGACGGCCGCTATTACTTCATGCTGAACCGTGGACCGGGCAACAACTCGGTCGGTACCGAAGTGGCCGTGTTCGACGCCAAGTCGAAGCGCTTCCTCAAGTCGATTCGCACCGGTTCGACCGGAGTAGGCCATACCTACAACTCGCCCGACGGCCGCTACGTCGTCGTGACGAACTATGGCAACAACGTGGTGTCGATCATCGACCTGAATCGGCTCGAACTGGTCAAGGACCTGACCGTCGGCAAAGGTCGGATGGGTCACATCGCCTTTACCCGCGACGGGCGCTTTGGCTACCTTTCGAACGCCGGCGACGGTAACCTGCACAAGCTGGACATGAGCACGCTTTCGGTGGTGAAGGAGATCAAGACCGCCGACGCGCCGGGCGCTGCCCAGGTGCTCAACGTGTGGACCAACGTGTTCGAGGAGCTGCCGCGCTGATTGGCTCGGCGGTGTGGGGCGCGTCTTCGTGCGGGCGACGGTCCGAGACACGCCGCTGCTCATTCGTTCGGCCGGAAGCGCAACGTCAGTCGTCGCTGGAACACCTCGGGGTCAGACGGTTTTGGTAGCGGGGATGACTTGAGAATCGCACGTTCGACCGCCTCGTCGTAGGCGCGGTGCCCGCTTGAGCGGATCAACTGGACGTTGACGATTTCTCCGCTCGGCAATTGGTTCACCTCGAATATCGCTTCCGGATTGCCCGGTACGTCCGCTGCCAGGACGATGTTGCCGCGTACCTTGTTGCGGATCTTGCTTACGTAGTCCGCCTCGGCGCGCTGACGGGCGCGTGCGGCGGCCTCGGCGGCGCGCGCCTGCGCCTCCTGCGCGGCACGCGCAGCGGCCTCCTGCGCCGCACGCTCTGCTGCCGCCCTCTCCTGGGCTGCCCGTTCGCGCGCGGCCTGCTCGGCTGCGGCGCGTTCGCGTAGCGCAAGCTCCTGTGCCGCCTTTTCCCGAGCGGCCTTTTCTTGTGCTGCCCTTTCCCGCGCAGCCTTCTCGAGCGCTGCCTTCTCCTGCGCCGCGCGTTCCCGGGCCGCTTTTTCCTGTTCGGCGCGCTCCCGGGCGGCCTGCGCCTTCTTCTGTTCGGCAAGCTTGAGCGCCTCCTCAGCCCTCTTGCGCGCGATATCCGCGTTGTCAATCGCTGGGGAAGGCGCTGGCCGCGCAGCAGCGGCCGGTGGCGGGGGCAAGGCGGGTGGTTGCGCGATTGCCGGCGCGGGCGGAGGCGGCGGTGGTGGCGCCGGTGCGGCTGGCGGGGCGGGTGGCCGGCTGGGCAGTACCAGATCGACGGCCACCGGGGCGCTGTCGGGCCGCACCTGTTTCCACTGCAGCGAGACAAACAGCGCTGCGGCCAGCAGCACGTGGACCAGCACGGTGCCGATCCAGGCCTGCGTGCGGGCGCGTGTGTTGGCTTTCACGCGGCCTTACTCGCCCTCGCGGGCGGCGAGGCCGACCCGGCGGATACCGGCGGCATGGAGGGCGCCGATTAGACCGATCACCTGTTCATAGGCGACACGGCGATCGGCGGCGACGACGACGCCGCGGGTCCCGGCCGCCTGCAGTGCGCGGATGCGGGCGACCGCCTGCGATCGATCCAGATTGCGCGTGCCGGCGACATCGATCCGGCCGTCGCGATGCAGCGTGACTTCGATCGGCTCGCCCGACGGTGCGGTCAGCGCCTGGCCGACGCTCGGCAGTTCGATTTCGCCGCTGCGCAGGGTCGGCGTCGCGATCATGAATACGATCAGCAGAACCAGGATGACGTCGATGAACGGCACCACGTTGATCTGGTTCATCAGCTTGCGGCGGCGCATCCGGACGATCCTCCGCCGGGCTCAGGCCTGCCGCTGGAGGATGTTCAGGAACTCCTCGGCAAACGTGTCGAGCTGGGTATTGATGCGATCGAGTTCAGCCTGATACCGGTTGTAGGCCACGACGGCTGGAATGGCCGCGAACAGGCCGATCGCGGTGGCGATCAGGGCCTCGGCGATGCCCGGGGCGACCTGCGCAAGGGTTGCCTGGCCGACGCTCGCCAAGCCGCGGAACGAATTCATGATGCCCCAGACCGTGCCCAGAAGGCCGATGTAGGGTGCAACCGACGCGACGGTCGCCAGGCCCGGAAGGCGGTGTTCGAGCCGATCCATCTCGCGCTCGACGGCGACCTTGAGCGCGCGGCGGGTGCCGTCGACGATCGCTTCCTTGGTTGCATTCGCCTGCTTCTTCTGCTTTACGAACTCGCGGAAGCCGGCCGAGAACACCTCCGCCTGGGCACCGCCGATGTCACGCGAGCCGCCTTCGCGAACACGGTTATAGAGCGACGTCAGGTCGCTGCCGCCCCAGAACGCATCGTCGAAGGCGCGGATGCGGCGTTTGGCATCGCGAATCAGGCCGCCCTTGTAGAAGATCAGCCACCACGACCAGAGCGACATCAGCACCAGCAGCAGCATCACTGCCTGGACCGGCACCGAGGCCTGAGTCACCAGATGCAGGATCGAGAGGTCGGCACTCGAGTTCATTGTGATTCAGCGGTTTGCAAAGTACTCCGGTGCGCGATCATGGCCTGACGCATCGACGGTGGCATCGGCTTCGGACGTCCGTCGCGTGCACCGATGTAGGCCGCCGTCACCCGCGCCGACAGCAGCAGCGCCCCGCCGCGCAGCACCCGTTGGCCAAGGGTAAGGCGCGCATGACCGACCGCTTCCGGTTCACAGGTCACCAACAGCCAGTCGTTCAAACGCGCCGGCGCGAGATAGTCTGCCTCGACCCGGCGCACGACGAACACGGCATCTTCCTCGTCCTGCAGCACACGCAGATCCCAACCGGCCGCCCGCAGCCACTCCGTGCGGGCGCGCTCGAGATAGCGCAGGTAGTTCGCGTAGTAGACGACTCCGGCGACGTCCGTGTCCTCGTAATAGACGCGGACGCCGATCGTGAACGGCGCGGACGTCGAACACGCAGTCGATGCCGTCACGGCGTTTCACTGCCGAACAGTTCCGCCGTGCCGGTTGCCGACGGCGGCGTCAGTCCGAAGTGGCGGTAGGCACGCGCGGTCGCCATGCGGCCGCGGCTCGTGCGCTGGACATAGCCCTGCTGGATCAGATAGGGCTCGATCACGTCTTCGATCGTCTCCCTTTCCTCGCTGATGGCGGCAGCGAGATTGTCCACGCCCACCGGGCCGCCGGAGAACTTCTCGAGGATCGCCGCGATCAGCTTGCGATCCATCACATCCAGTCCCTGCGCATCGACGTCCAGCATGCCGAGCGCCGCATCGGCCACTTCGGCCGTGATCACGCCGCCGCTCCTGACCTCGGCGTAGTCGCGCACGCGGCGCAGCAGCCGGTTGGCGATGCGTGGCGTGCCGCGCGATCGGCGGGCGATCTCGAGCGCGCCGGCGGACTCGATTGCAACGTTCAGCAATCCGGCCGACCGCTCCACGATGCGGGCGAGCTCCTGATCACTATAGAACTCGAGCCGGGAGACGATTCCGAAACGGTCACGCAGCGGATTGGTCAGCATGCCGGCGCGCGTGGTGGCACCGACCAGCGTGAAGGGCGGCAGATCGAGTTTGACCGAACGGGCGCCAGGGCCTTCGCCGATCATGATGTCGATCGCATAGTCCTCCATCGCGCTGTAGAGCGTCTCCTCCAGCACCGCCGAAAGCCGGTGGATCTCATCGATGAACAAAACGTCGTTGCGTTCCAGATTGGTCAGCAGCGCAGCCAGATCGCCCTTCTTCTCAAGCACCGGCCCGGACGTCTGGTGCAGCGTCACGCCCATTTCGCGCGCGACGATGTGCGCGAGCGTCGTCTTGCCAAGGCCGGGCGGCCCGAACAAAAGCACATGATCCAGCGGCTCGCCGCGCCCGCGCGCGGCGGAGATGAAAATCGAAAGCTGCTCGCGTACCTTCTGCTGGCCGACGTAGTCGTCGAGCTGCCGCGGCCGCAGGGCCCGCTCGATCGCATCCTCGTCGCGCCCTTCGGTGACCGGGGTGATCAGCCGATCGGGCGTCGCGGCAGCCACCAGCGCCGAATCCTTTTGGATCGCCATGATCCGGATTCTAGGGAGGCGGGCTACGATCCTCCGTGCCCAGAGGCGCTCGCACGACGGCGTCGCTTTTCAACGCATCGCCATGCGTGTCTGCGAGTGAATCGATTCCGGTGCAGGCCAAGTCACTTGCGGGCGAGCGTGCGGAGAGCGATCCGAATGCCTTCCTCGACAGCGAGGTCACCCGGCAGCTCACGGCAGGCCGCGGCCGCCTCACGCTCAGCGTAGCCAAGCGCCAGCAGTGCGTGCAGCACGTCGTCTGCCGGTGTCGGCGCGGAGCGCGCCGCAGGCATGCCAGCGACAGGGGCTCCGGACGTCGCGCCGGCGCCGAGCGACTTGCCGCGCAGTTCGAGAAGCAGCCTTTCCGCCGTCTTGGTGCCGATTCCCGGAATGCGCGTCAGCCGCTTGACGTCCTGTGCGACGACGCACTGCACCAGCTCCGCCACGGTCAGGCCCGAAAGCACGGCAAGCGCCACTTTGGGTCCGACGCCCGTGACGCGCAGCAGCGCCCTGAAGGCTTCCCGCTCCTCGCGGCTGGCAAAGCCGAACAAATGGTGGGCATCCTCGCGCACGACCAGGTGGGTCAGCAGCGTGACCGATTCACCCAGCGGCGGCAGCGCGTAGAAGGTGCTCATCGGCACGTCGAGTTCATAGCCAAGACCACCGGCCGTATCGATCACGATCGTTGGTGGTTGTCGGTCGGCGAGAGTCCCGCGGATGCGTCCTATCATGGCCGCATTATCCGTCCGTGCAAGCCGCGCCGATATGAACCCAAACGACGACCTCGGCAGCCATACCGCCCATGCGCACGACCGATTCGACGACAGCTTCAGCTACTCGGGTTACCTAAAGCTCGAGGCGTTGCTGGCGGCGCAGGCGCCGCTGACGTCCGCTCATGACGAGCGGCTGTTCATAGCGATTCATCACGTGCAGGAAGTGTGGATGAGTCTGATCATCCACGAACTCCAGGCCGCCATGCGCGAGATGGCGGCAGGCCGCTTCGAGCCGGCGATGAAGATGTTGACCCGCGTGTCACGCGCCCAGGAACAGATGGGCGGCGCGTGGGAGGTGCTGAAGACGATGACGCCGGCCGATTACCTGGAGTTTCGCCACGCCTTTGGCAAGGCGAGCGGCTTTCAGAGCTGGCAGTACCGCACGATCGAATTCCTGCTCGGCAACCGGCAGCGCTACATGCTGCGACCGTTCGCCGGTCAGCCGGAGCACGGAGAGCGTCTAAGCGCCATTTTGAGTTCGCCCTCGCTCTACGACCTGGCGCTTGCGCAGCTCGCTGCGCGTGGGCTGTTGGCTTGGGACGCCCTGCGAACGTCGTTCGACCGCCCGCCCGCACCTTCGGACGCGGTGCTTGCGGCCTGGCTGGCGGTCTACCGCGATACGCGCGCCCACTGGGATCTCTACTACCTGGCCGAGAAACTCGTCGATGTCGAGGACAACTTCCGGCGCTGGCGGTTCAACCATGTCACCACGGTGGAACGTCTGATCGGGAACAAGGCCGGCACCGGCGGCACGAGTGGCGTCGGTTATCTGAAGCGCGCCCTCGACATCGTGCTGTTCCCCGAGTTGTGGCAGGTGCGTACGCATCTCTGAGTGCGCGGAGGGCTAAGGAAACGCCGAATAAATTGCTGCGCGGGCGAATCGCTACGTTGCGCGGTGCTGGCACTAGCACGCCTGCCTTTCGGCAGGCTTAACCTTGGCAAAGCCCGTGGCTAGGTCTACCGAAAGGCAGGCGTGCCGAAGCCAACACCGCGCATCACAGCAGGCGGCCGACCGCAGTAGTTTTCAACGGCCTGCCACGGGTTTCGTGCCGGCGAGTGCGAGCGAGGGCGCAGGCCGACTTCACCGCGCCAGCGCGCGCATCGCAGCCGTCAGGCCGTCGACGGTGGTGGGGTACATGCGTCCGTTCAATATCTCGCGGATGATGCCGGTCGAGGTGGTGTAGGCCCAGGTTCGTTCCGGCATTGGGTTCAGCCACGCCACCTTGCGAAAGTGCGCGGCCATGCGTGCGAGCCAGACGCGGCCCGATTCGGTGTTCATGTACTCGACGCTGCCGCCGGCGACCTCGATCTCGTAGGGGCTCATGGCCGCATCGCCGACGAAGATCAGGCGGTGATCCGGACCGAAGCGATGCAACAGATCGAGCGTGGAGGTGCGCTCGGTCGACCGTCGGCGACTCGTCTTCCACAGGAAGTCATATGGGCAGTTGTGGAAGTAAAAGTGCTCGAGGCGCTTGAACTCTGACTTCGTCGCCGAGAAGAGTGCCTCCACCTGCTCGATATGCTCATCCATGGAGCCGCCGACGTCCAGCAACAGAAGCACCTTGACGGCATTGCGTCGCTCCGGCCGCATGCGAATGGTCAGCACGCCGGCGTTGCGACCGGTGTCCTCGAGCGTGTGCGGCAAGTCGAGCTCTTCCTCGCTGCCTTCGCGAGCAAAGCGTCGCAGTCGGCGCAACGCGACCTTGATGTTGCGGGTGTTGACCTCGACGGTGTCGTCGTAGTCGCGGAACTGCCGTTCATCCCACACCTTGACCGCGCTGCGCTGCCGCGAACGATCCTGCCCGATGCGGATGCCGGTCGGGTTGTCGCCGTAGGCACCAAAGGGGGAGGTGCCGCCGGTGCCGATCCAGCGCTGACCTCCTTCGTGGCGGGCCTTCTGTTCGGCGAGCCGCTCGCGCAAGGTTTGCATCAGCGTCTCCCAGTCGAGAGCGGCGAGCTTATGCCTTTCTTCCGGGGACAGCGTCTTTTCCAGCACGGCGCGAAGCCAGTCCTCCGGGATCGCCGTTTGCAGATCGATCAGCCTCGCCGCGCCGCGGAAGTACTCTGCAAAGGCGAGATCGAAACGATCGAACTGCGTCTCGTCCTTGACGAGCGTGGCGCGCGCGAGGTGATAGAAGTCGTCCACGTTCGTGCCGATGACCCCCGCGCGCAGCGCCTCGAGCAGCGTCAGGAACTCTCGTGTCGAAGAGGAGAGTCCGCGCTCGCGCAGGTGGTAGAAGAATTCGATCAGCACGATCCCGTCCGAACGCCCGTTCGCGATGGACGCCACCTGCAATCAGGGCGGCCTGTCACGTGTAGCTGCGCGTGTCGTCGATCACCTTGCCGTCGTTGGGCAGGGTTCCGGGGGCGGCCAGCTCGATGTCTCCGCCCAGCTTGGTGGCTTCGCGCAGCGCCTCGCGCACCCGCTCGGCGAGCGCGTCGGACGGATTCGCGCATTCCGCCCGAAGCAGCATGTGGTCGCGCGCGTCCGGATTGGAAAGCACCAGGCGAAGACGACCGAGTTCCGGGAAGCGACGACCGATCTCGGCGACTTGGGAGGGATGCACGAACATGCCTTTGACCTTGGCCGTCTGGTCGGCACGGCCCATCCAGCCCTTCAGCCTGCGGTTGGTGCGTCCGCTCGGACATGGGCCGGACAGGATGGCAGACAGATCGCCGGTGCCAAAGCGGATCAGCGGATAGTCCGGGTTGAACACCGTCACGACGACCTCGCCCACTTCGCCGTCGGGCAGCGGGTCACCCGTGCCCGGACGGACGATCTCGACGATCAGGTCTTCGTCGATGACCATGCCGTCGACGTTGCCGAGCGCATCGGGTGCCTCATAGGCGATCAGGCCGATGTCCGCCGTGGCATAGGCTTGGCTTGCGACGATGCCGCGCGCCTTGAACATCTCGCGCAACTGCGGCGGGAAGTATTCCCCGGAGACTGAGGCCCGGCGCAGGCTGCGAATCGGGGTGCCGAGCTCGTCGGCCTTCTCGAGCAGGATGCGCAGGAACGAGGGTGTGCCCACATAGCCGGCGGGCGCCAGGTCGAGCATGGCCGCGATCTGCTGCTCGGTGTTCCCGACGCCGGCGGGGAACACTGTGCAGCCGAGCGCAACCGCGCCGGCGTCGAGGATCCAGCCGCCGGGCGTCAAGTGGTAGCTGAAGCTGTTGTGGATCAGGTCTCCGGGCCGGAAGCCGGCTGCATCGAGTGCGCGGGCGGTCCGCACGTAGGCGTGCATCTCGGCACTCTCGGGTTCGTAGATCGGACCGGGCGAGGCGAATACCCGTGCCGCGCGACGAACCGCGGCTGCGCCCCAGCCGATGGCGGCTACACCGCCAAAGGGACGCTTGGCCTTCTGCAACTCGAGCAGCTCCCCTTTGCGCAGCACCGGCAGGCGGGCGAGCGCCTCGCGCGAGGCGATGGCTTCGGCGTCGATGTGGGAAAGCGAAGTGGCGAAATACTCGGTCGTTGCCTTCGCGTGGCTGATCTGCCCGGGCAACCGGGCCATCAGGTCGGCTTCGCGTTCGTCGGGGTCGCGAAAGCAGCGTGGGTCAGGAAAGGTCGGCATCGGTGGCTCGCTCCGTAGACCGTGATGGGATTGATTCCGCCATTATGGAACCACGGCCGGGCGAGATTGGCGCGCACGTGCCGGAGCGAACGGCAGCCGCTCCGGCGCCCGACTGTGCAGCGCCTGCGCAGATCGCCCGCACGCGGGCGAAAGCGGATTACTGGCGCGGCTCTCCGCGCGCGTTGACGCGGATGGTCGGGCCCGGCGGATGGTTCATCTGGATGTGGTGATCGATGCCGCGGAAGGTGTAGGTCACGTCGTAGTAGAGCACCTGGCCACCGTAGGCGGGTTCGCAGCGGCGGACTTCGCGCGAATAGGGCAGGCTGCCGCCGCTGCCGATGGCTGCGCCGGCCACAGCGCCGGCTGCGGTGGCGACGTCATTGCCGCGACCGCTCCCGATCTGGTGCCCGATGACGCCGCCGATGATGGCGCCGACGATCGCGCCGCCGATGTTTGGCTCGCGGGCGTAAGGGGTAGCCCCCGGACGGTACTCGGTCCAGCAGCGCTGCTCGGGCGAGCCCATGACGGCACGGACGTAGATGACCGGTGCGTCGTAGAGGCGCTCCCCTGGGCGCTGGAACCAGGGGTAGAAGTCGCCATGCGGTTGTGCGTTGACGAATTCCCACCCGTCGTCCAAGCCGCGCCGATACGGACGAACCGAGGTGACCATGTCATTCATGCCGATGGCGCGAAGGCTGGAGTGACTGCCAACGCCGAACACGACGCAGCGACCGCGGTAGCCTTCATGCTCGCAGGCGACCCAGCGGCCGCCTTCGACGATGACCGAGGAGGCGGTGTCGTTGAACCCGAGCGCACGCAGGTTGCTGATCGGACCGTTCACGGTCACGGCGCGACCACGATAGCCGTCGTCCTCATAGAGTGTGATGGCCGCGTCGGCATGGACGGCAACGAGCGCCGATAGCACTACAGCGGAAGCATGTCGGAAGGATGTGGCATGCGACATCGGCGAAGCCTCTTTGCTGGACAGTGATGATTCGATTATCTTGAGAGCAAATTGCGGCGCAAGCGGTTACACGAATGGACACGGTGTCGGATGACTTCGATCAGCCAGGCTGAATCCACGCACGCCGCGCTTGCCGAGCTCGGGAGGCGCTTTTCCGGCCGCCTGTTGACGGCCGAGGAGGACGTGGCGCCGTTTCTCACCGACTGGCGCCAGCGTTGGAGCGGTCGGGCGCTGGCGGTCGCGCAGCCGGATACGGCGGCAGACGTGGCATCCGTCGTTCGCTGGTGCGCCGAGAGGCGCGTTCCGATCGTTCCCCAGGGTGGCAACACCGGTCTGTCGGGCGCAAGCGTGCCTGACGGGTCGGGAAGGGCGATCCTACTGTCGCTCACCCGGCTTGACCGCATCCGCTCGGTGGACGCGATCAATCACACGATGACGCTCGAAGCCGGCGTCGTCCTCTCTCGTGCGCAGGAGATCGCCGCGGAGCACGATCGCCTGTTCCCGCTTGCGCTCGCCTCCGAAGGCTCGTGCACGATCGGCGGCAACCTCTCGACCAACGCTGGCGGCGTGGCAGTGCTTCGCTACGGCAACGCACGCGAACTCTGCCTGGGGCTGGAGGTGGTGACCGCCCGGGGTGAGATCTGGGACGGGCTGCGTGGTCTGCGCAAGGACAACACGGGTTACGATCTGCGTGATGTCTTCATCGGGGCAGAAGGCACACTAGGCGTCATCACGGCGGCGACACTGAAGCTCTTTCCGCGTCCGCGCGCCCGCATCGTGGCCTGGGTGGCGGTGCCGGATCTGCATCAGGCTCTCGCGCTTCTGGAGTTGGCGCAGTGCCGACTCGATGCGCGACTGACCGCCTTCGAGGTGCTGACGCCTGCCTGCATTGCGCTCCTCTCAGAGCAATTGCCGGAGTTGCGCTGGCCGCTGGCCGAACGCCGGACACCGGCTGTGTTGATCGAGGTGTCGGAGCCCGGCCGCGAGGAAGACGGTCGCGCCGCACTGGAAGCCCTGCTCGCCGACGCAATCGATCGCGGCGCGGCGACCGATGCGGTCATCGCAGCCTCGCTCGCGCAGGCGGCGGCTTTCTGGGCGCTGCGGGAGCGGATGAGCGAGGCGCAGCAGCGGGCAGGGCGCAACATCAAGCATGACATTGCCGTGCCGATCTCCCGCCTGGCCGATTTCGTCGAGCAGACCGATGCGGCGATCGCGGCACGCTATCCGGACGTCCGAATGATCGTCTTCGGACACTTTGGGGACGGCAATCTTCATTACAACGTGTCGCCGCGGATCGGGCCCGGCGAGTCCCTCGCCGACATCGAGCCGACAATCAACGCGTTTGTTCATGACGCCGTCGCCGCCTTTGGCGGTACGGTCTCGGCCGAACACGGACTCGGCGTGCTCAGGCGGGCGGAAGCGGCTCGCTACAAGTCGACCGTCGAACTCGACCTGATGCAACGGCTCAAGCAGGCCTTCGATCCGCTCGGCATCATGAACCCAGGCAAAGGCTTGGGTGACTACGCTCCGCCGCCGGCGTGAATCGTCGCCGCAGGGCTTCAATCAGGCGAGCCAGCGCTTGCGGCGGCGATAGCTCTTCACATCACGGAAGCTCTTGCGCTGGCCCGATGACACGCCGAGGTAGAACTCCTTGACGTCTTCATTGCTTGCGAGTGCCGCAGCTTCGCCGTCCATCACAACGCGGCCGCTCTCCAGGATGTAACCGTAGTCAGCAAACTTGAGTGCGACATTGGTGTTCTGCTCGGCGAGCAGGATGGAGACGCCCTCCTTCTGGTTGAGGCTGCGCACGATTTCGAAGATTTCTGCCACGATCTGCGGCGCCAGTCCCATCGAGGGTTCGTCGAGCAGGATCATCGACGGCTTGGCCATCAGTGCCCGGCCTACCGCCGTCATCTGCTGTTCACCACCGGAGGTGTAGCCGGCGAGGGAATCGCGCCGTTCCTTGAGACGGGGAAAGTAGTGGTACACCCTTTCCAGCTCGGTCCGGATCTCGTTGCGCGAGAGGCGCCGCGTATAGGCGCCCGTCAACAGGTTTTCCTCCACGGTCAGATGGCCGAAGCAATGGCGTCCCTCCATCACCTGCACGACGCCCATCCGAACGAGGTCGTTCGTGGTGAGTTTGTCGGTGCGCCGGCCGTCGAGCTCAATCGAGCCTTTGGTGACTTCGCCTCGCTCGGTGCGCAGAAGATTCGAGATCGCCTTGAGCGTCGTGCTTTTGCCGGCGCCGTTGGCACCCAGAAGGGCGACGATCTTGCCCTTGGGCACTTCGAGCGAGACGCCCTTCAGCACGAGGATGACGTGATCGTAGATGACCTCGATGTTGTTGACGCTCAGTGAGGCGGCCATGATGGTGTCGTGTGGAAGGCTGTTGCCAGGACGGAAGCCCCATCCTGGCAGCAGCCCCCGGGTGATCCGGGGGGCGGGCGGCGGCCGGCGGCTGAACCGCTGACCGCCGCGCGGGGTCAGCCGGGCAGGCAGCCCGGGGTGATCTTCTTCTCGGCCGCGTACTTGGCGCTGCTCTCCTCGATCATCCTGCGCACCATCGCACGGTCACCCGTGATCCAGTTCGGAGTCACCGCCTTCCACTGCTTGCCATCCCAGGTCTGAACCTTGACGGCGCCAGACCCCTCGTGGTCCTGGCACGAGGTTTTGACCGGCGGGAACATGCCGAGGGCGCCGAGCTCACGCTGGCGCTTCTCGTCGATGTTGAGGTTCTCCAGGCCCCAGCGGACCTGTTCGCCGGTCATGACTTTGCCCTTGCCGTACTTGTTCTGTGCGTTGCGGACGGCCTCTACCCACAGCATCGCCGCAGTGACGCCGCGCATGTGGTAGACGGACCCGATGCGGTCGCGGTCGGCCAGATTACCCTTGCCTGCGCCGTAGATCTTGCTGCGGATCTCTTCGATGACCGGATACTTGCCCGGGGTGTTGAACGTCATCGTCGAGTAGCCCTTGGCGGCATCGCCGGCCGGAATAACGTCTTCCTCGGAGCCTGCCCACCATACACCGAGCATCTTCTCGCGCGGATAGCCGACACGTGCGGCCGTCTTGATCGCCACGGCATTCATGACGCCCCAGCCCCAGAGGATTACGAAGTCCGGGTTTTCACGGCGGATCTGCAGCCACTGCGAATTCTGCTCGTTGCCCGGATGGGCCACCGGAATCTTGATCAACTGGTAGCCGAGCTGCTTCTCGTAAGCCTCGAGCACAGGGAAGGGTTCCTTGCCGTAGGCCGAATCGTGGTAGAGGTGGACGATCTTCTTGCCGCGCAGCTTGTCCATGCCGCCCGACTTGTCACCCAGGTACTTGATCATGCCGGCGGCCTGGTTCCAGTAATTGGTGATCAGAGGAAAGACGTAGGGGAAGACCTGGCCGTTGGCGGCATCCGAACGACCATAGCCCATAGTCGTCATCGGCACTTTGTCGACCGCGACGCGATCGAGGATCCCGTAGGCGATACCGGTCGAAAGCGGTTCCACCACCGTGGCGCCGCTGCCCTTCTTCTTCAGCCGTTCGTAGCACTCGACACCTCGGGAGGCGTTGTACTCGGTTTCACACTCCTCCCAAGCGATCTTGACGCCGTTGATGCCGCCCTGGGCGTTGATGAGATTGAAGTAGTCGATGACCCCGCCGAAGATGCCGGTGCCACCGGACGCGTAGGCGCCGACTCGATAGGAGAGCAGCGGGAAGAACTGCTCCTGGGCGGATGCGGTTGCGCCGGTCAGGGCGGTGGATGCTGCGATGGCGGTTGCCGTGAGCAGCCGGGCGATGCGAGACCTCATGTCGATAGTCCTCCTTGGGTGATGAAACGGATCATGCCGGTTGGGCTTGGGGCGAGCGGACCGTCAATGCGGGAACGGCCACAGGCGCAGCTTCTCCTTCCCGATCTGCCAGAGGCGCGCGAGTCCGTGCGGCTCGACGATCAAGAAGAAGATGATCAGCGCGCCGAACACCATCAGTTCGACGTTGGATGTGACTGAGTTGGGCAGGCCGGTGTAGTGCACGACGAACGAGAGCAAAATCGGCAGCAACACGATAAACCCGGCCCCGAGAAACGAACCTAGGATCGACCCCACCCCGCCGATGATGATCATGAACAGGATGCGGAAGGAGAGGTCGAGGTTGTAGGCCTCGGGCTCGACGGTGCCTAGATAGCAGAACGCGTAGAGTGCCCCGGCCACGCCGCAGTAGAACGAGCTTACGGCGAAGGCAGTCAGCTTGGTGCGCACGATGCGAAAGCCGATGACCTCCGCGGCCACGTCCATGTCGCGGACAGCCATCCAGGAGCGGCCGACGTTCGATCGCACCATGTTCTTGGCAGCGAGCGCCATCAGCGCGACGATCGCGAGCACGAGGAGGTATTTCTCCTGTGGTGTGTCGAAGTGATAGCCCAGGATGACCACCTGTTGAGCCGTGATCACGCCTGAGGCCGAGTAGTTGGTGAACCAGGGCACCTTGGTCAGCGCCCAGACGACGAAGAACTGCGTGGCGAGCGTCGATGCGGCAAGGTAGAAGCCGCGGATCCGCAGGCTCGGCAGTCCGAACACGATGCCGACGAGCGCCGCACAGATGCCGCCAAGCACGAAGGCCACCAGGACCGGCATGCCCTCGATGCGCAGGATGAAGTTGTAGCTCGCGAATGCGCCGACCGCCATGAAGGCTGCCGTGCCGAGCGAGAGCTGGCCGGCATAGCCGGTCAGGATGTTGAGGCCCAGCGCCGCCAGCGAGAGGATCAGAAATGGGATCAGGATCGCGGAGAAGAAATACGGCGACGCCGTCAGCGGCACGACGACGAATGCTAGGACCAGCAACAGACCGACGGCGATGCGATCCTGCGCGATCGGGAAGATCTGTCCGTCCCTGAGATAGCTGGTCTTGAACTGACCGGCCTCGCGGTAAATCATGGTCTAGATCCTCCGGATGATCTTCTCGCCGAACAGCCCTTCCGGCCGCACGAGCAGGAAGGCGAGCGCCAGCACGTAAGGGAACCATCCCTCGATGCCGCCGCCGACGTAGGGGCCAAGGAAGACCTCGGCGATCTTCTCGGTGGCGCCGATGATCAATCCGCCAACGATCGCGCCGGGCACCGAGGTGAAGCCGCCCAGGATCAGCACTGGCAGCGCCTTGAGTGCGACGAAGGTGAGGGCGAACTGCACGCCGTTGCGTGCTCCCCAGAGCAGCCCTGCGACCAGCGCGACGATGCCGGCGACCGCCCAGACGATTCCCCAGACGTGCTGCAGCGGGATGCCGACCGACAGCGCTGCCTGATGGTCGTCGGCCACCGCCCTGAGGGCCCGTCCGATCTTGGTCTTGTTGAACAGGAAGGCGAGTACCGCCACCAGGATGCCGCAGATGAGAGCCGCCACCACGTCGAACTGGGAGATCAGCATGCCGGTGCGCTCCATCACCGCTTCGAACGGCACGTCCTGGATGCCGAGATCGAGCTTGCGCACGTTGGCTCCCCAGATCATCTGGGCGAAGCCCTCGATGAAGAAGGTCAGCCCGATCGTGGCCATGAAAAGCGTGATGTCGTGCTGGTTCACCAGCGGACGCAAAACCACCCGCTCGGTCAGGAAGCCGAGCGCGATCATCACCACCATGGCGATCGGAATCGCCATCCAGAGCGAGAGTCCGAACTCGTCCTTGAGTCCGGCGACGGTGAGCGCAGCGAAGAACACCATGGCGCCCTGGGCGAAATTGAAGACGCCCGAGGCTTTGAAGATCAGCACGAAGCCGAGCGCCACCAGCGCGTACATCACGCCCGAGAGCAGGCCGGCGATCAGAACCTCGAAGAAGAACTGCATCAATGCGCTCCCAGATAAGCCTTGATGACTTCCGGGTCGTTGCGTACCACATCGGGCGTCCCATCGCCGATCTTGCGCCCGTAGTCCAGAACGACCACACGGTCCGAAATGTCCATGACCACGCCCATGTCGTGCTCGATCAGCACGATCGTGGTGCCAAACTGCTCATTGGTGTCGAGCACGAAGCGGCACATGTCCTGCTTCTCCTCGACGTTCATCCCTGCCATCGGCTCGTCAAGCAGCAGCATCGCCGGCTCGGCCGCAAGAGCGCGGGCGAGTTCGACGCGCTTCTTGATGCCGTACGGCAGACGCGCCACCGGCGTTTTTCGGACATGTTGCAGTTGCAGGAAGTCGATGATCTCCTCGACCACCCGCCGGTTCTCGATTTCCTCTCGGCGGGCACGGCCGATCCAGAGCGCCTGCTCGACAAAGCTGGCGCGCATCCGCAGGTTGCGACCGGTCATGATGTTGTCGAGCACCGTCATGCCGGAAAACAGCGCAATGTTCTGAAAGGTGCGCGCGATGCCTTGCTCGGCCGCCCGGTGGGTGTCCATGTCGCGACGCACTTCGCCGCGCCAGGTGATGGTTCCTTCCTGGGGGTGGTAGACGCCGTTGATGACGTTCAGCATCGAGCTCTTGCCGGCGCCGTTGGGCCCGATGATGGCGCGGATCTCGTGTTCACGCACGTCGAACGAAACGTCGGTGAGGGCTTTGACGCCTCCAAAGCGAAGCGAGATGTTGTCGACCTTAAGGATGACGTCACCGATGCTGTGCCTGCTCATGCGGCACCTCCGCCTGCCGGGACGCGCTGCACGTCACGGATGCGAACCGTTGCCGCTACGACACCCGTCCTGCCGTCCTCGAACTTGACTTGCGTCTCCACATACTGTTCGGGCTTGCGCTCGAACAATGCATCGAGCAGCGGCTTGTACTTTTCGGCGATGAAGCCGCGTCTGACCTTGCGCGTTCGGGTCAGCTCGTCATCATCGGGGTCGAGTTCCTTGTGCAGAACGAGGAAGCGCGAAATCTGCGAGTGAGCGAGTTCACCTTCGGTCGCCAGTTCGCGGTTGACCTGTTCCACGCAGCCGCAGATGAGGTCGTAGACCTCGGCCTTGCCGGCGAGATCGACATAGCCCGAGTACACGAGCCCGCGTCGCTCGGCCCAGTTGCCCACCGCCGTCAAGTCGATGTTGATGAACGCCATCACACTGTCCTTGCCGTGGCCGAAGCAGACGGCCTCCTTGATGTGCGGATGGAACTTCAGCTTGTTCTCGATGTAATTGGGCGCAAACATTGCGCCGTTGGCGAGTCGGCCGACATCTTTGGCGCGGTCGATGATCTTCAGGTGGCCGTCGGCATCGAAGACGCCAGCGTCGCCAGTGTGGAAGTAGCCCTCGGCGTCGATCGCCTCGGCGGTCGCGTCGGGTCGCTTGTAGTACTCCTTCAGCACCATCGGCCCGCGCACCAGTACCTCGCCGTTGTCGGCGAGCTCGACCTCCACTCCAGGCGCCGGCTTGCCGACACTGTCGAGCTTGATTTCCCCGTCCGGCTGCAGCGTCACGTAAGCGCAGGTCTCCGTTTGGCCGTAAAGCTGTTTCAGGTTGATGCCGATCGAGCGGTAGAAGCGGAACAGGTCGGGACCGATGGCCGCGCCGGCCGTGTAGGCGACGCGCACGCGCGAGAGGCCGAGCGTGTTCTTTAGCGGACCGTAGATCAGCACGTTGCCCAGAGCGTAGGCGATGCGATCGGCGAGCGTGACGGATTTGCCATCGAGCAGATCGGCGCCGACACGGCGCGCGACCTTCATGAAGCGATCGAACAGCGCACGCTTGATGCGGCCCGCATCCTCCATGCGGATCATCACATTGGTCAGCATGCCCTCGAAGATGCGCGGCGGGGCGAAGTAGTAGGTCGGCCCAACCTCACGCAGGTCGATCATCACCGTATCCGCCGACTCCGGGCAGTTGACGGTATAGCCAGCGACCAGCCATTCGGCATAGCTGAACAGGTGGTCGCCGACCCAGGCCATCGGCAGGTAGGAGAGGACGTTCTCGCGTTCGGTCAGGCGGTCGAACCCGACCGCTCCGCGGGCCGCGAAGATCATCGCCGCGTGTGTCTGTGCGACCCCTTTGGGCTTGCCGGTGGTGCCCGAGGTGTAGAGCATCACCGACACATCCTCGGCTCGGCCGAGCGCGATCTCGCGGTCAAGCTGGTCGGCGTGGGTGGCGAGCCACTCACGTCCGCCTGCCCGCAGCGCTTCCATGCTGATCAGCCCGGGGGCGGTGTAGTTGCGCAGACCGCGCGGATCTTCATAGATGATGTGGCGAATGGCAGGCAGCGTCTCGCGCGCCTCGAGCAGTTTGTCCACCTGCTCCTGGTCTTCGACGATGGCGTACTCGATCCCGGCGTTGTCGAGCACGTATGTCATCTCGCTTGCGATCGCGTCTTGATACATCGGCACGGCCACCCCGCCCAGGCACTGGGCGGCAGCAAACGCCATGTAAAGGCGGGGCCGGTTGTCGCCGATGATCGCCAGGTTCTGCCCCCGCGTGAAGCCGAGCGCAGCCAGGCCAGCCGCGATCTCGCGCGTCTCCGTCCAGGTTTCCTGCCAGCTCCAGGTTTGCCAGATGCCGAGATACTTCTCACGCAGGGCAGGCGCATCGGGCCGTGCGCTCGCGTGCTCCGCGAGTAGGCGAGGAAAAGTCTCCCCGGCTGTCATCCGTGCGTGCCTCCTTGCATTCGCCGCGGCAAGGGCGCACCTTGCCGACCGCGGTGATCGTTCTTTGCCGGTGTCCGGACTGGCCCGTGCCTGACCGAGTAGATACAAAACAAAACCGACCGGACAGTCGGGAATACTCTCAGTCTAACTCTTGTATAAGACTGGTTGCAAGCTATCGCCGGAGGGCGGCCGGCGCAGCGGAAGGCGGCCGGCGCAGGCATGGCATCGGCCGGACGAGGCTGCGCTGGGTGGTGGAATTGCCTGGCGCCTCGTTTCCGCTCGCCGTTGCGCCCGGCGGTCCCCGTTGCCGGCCCGGATAGCCGGTCTCGTTGGCGATGCGTCTCGAACATCTGTCGGTCATCGACTCTACCAATGCCGAGTTACTGCGCCGGGCGGCGGCCAGCGGCGCCTCGGCCATTCACCGTTTGGCACTCGTCGCCGATCACCAGACCGCAGGCCGCGGGCAACGCGGTCGAACATGGCGCGATGGTGGGCAGGTGCCGGGAGCCAGTCTCCTCTTGAGTCTGGGCTGGGTCTGGCCCGGCGAGAGTTCGCTCGACGGTCTGAGTCTGGCCGTCGGCCTGTTCGTTGCCGAAGTGCTGGAGGCACGCTACACCGCAGCCGAGCGACTGCGCCTCAAATGGCCGAACGATCTGCTTTGCGGGGGTGGCAAGTGCGGTGGTGTCCTCGTCGAATCGGCCAGCAGCGACCGGGGCCAAGGCATGGCGGGGCGCGTGCGGGCATTGGTGGTCGGCATCGGCATCAATCTGACGGCCAGCCCCCCTGGGGCTGTCGAGTTCGCGCATCCCGCAGCACTGCCGCCGACTGCGCTTGCCGCTCCCGGTGCATTGGACCGGCAACGGCGCGACGAGCTTGTCGCATGCCTGTTGCCGACATTGGCGACGGGGCTCGAAGGACTGGCCGACGAGGGTTTTGCTCCGCTGCGGGCGCGTTACGAGGCGCGCATGGCGTGGAAGGGGGAAGCGGTCCGTTTCGCGTTGCCCACGGGCGAGGTGCGCGCCGGCGTGCTCCTGGGCGTTACCGATCGCGGCGCCCTCCGCCTGGCCACCGCCGATGGCCCGCTTACACTGTATTCTGGTGAGCTGCGCCCGGTCGCGCAGCCGATCGCCTGACGGGTGACCCGCCGCGGCCGCACGTCTTACGGAAAAGGCACGATCACGATGCTGCTGGCCCTCGACATCGGAAACACGCGACTGAAGTGGGCGTTGTTCGAGGGCATGAACGTGCGCCAGCGGGGCGCCATGTTCGTGGCGGAGGCCGAGGAGTGTGTCGACCGCTTCGGCTTCGACCGCATGCCGATCACGCGGGTCGTCGGTAGCCATGTTGCCAACAACCAGTCGCGCGAGCGGATCGAGCGCCAGTTCGCGCGGATCGGCCAGCGCGTGCAATGGATCCGCTCGGTGGCCGAAGCCTGCGGCGTTCGCAACCGCTACGAAGAGCCGTCCCGCCTCGGAACCGACCGCTGGGCGACGCTGGTGGCAGCCCACGGGCGCTCGCTGGCTCCGTGTGTCGTCGCGAGCGCCGGTACGGCGTTGACGGTCGACCAGCTGGACGAGCGTGGTGAGTTCCTCGGCGGAGCCATCGTGGCCGGTTATCACGCCATGCTGGGTGGGCTTGCCGGAAACACGGCCGCCCTGTCGGTCGATGCCGGCGAGTGGTCGGCGCAGCCGCGCACCACGCGCGACGCGTTGGCCACCGGTGCGATCGATGCGATGGTCGGCGCCATCGAGCGCGGGCGGGACCGTCTGCAGGCGGCACTGCAGGCGCGTGGGCGCCGGGAACGGGTGCGAGTGGTGCTGACCGGGGGTAGCGCCTACCGGTTGGTCGGCCATCTGCCGCCCGGCGCCGTGGTGATCGATTCGCTCTGCCTCGAAGGGGTTGCCCGGCTGGCGTCAGCGGAAGCCGGCATCGATGCCGAACCGGCGGCCCGGGTGTCGCCGCTACCAGCGCGTTCCCGCCGTTCACTCGTGCGCGCATGAGAGCGTTGTTCTGGTGGCTGCTGCTGGCCAACGTTCTGGTCGGCGCCTACGGCTGGGTCGATTCGCGCACACGGGCCGGCGCTGCCGGCGAGGAGCGTTTTCAGCCGCTCAATGATGACAAGGTGCAGTTGCTGTCCGCACAGCAGGTCGCGCGCCTCGGCCCCGCCAAAGTGGCGCAGCTCACGCTCGCCTGCGCCGAATGGGGGCCGATGAACGATACCGAGCGGCAGCGCGCGCTGAAACTGCTCGAACCCCTGAACCTCGGGCGGACCGTTGTGCAGCGGCGCGTCGATGTCATCGCCGAGCACTGGGTCTACATTCCACCGAAGGCCAATCGCGCCCAAGCCGATCGAGCGATGGCCGAGCTGCGTTCGCTGCGGGTCGAAGATGCCGTGCTGCTGACCGAGCCGGGGCCGTGGTCGCTGGCCATCTCACTTGGCGTGTTCCGCGAGCGGGCGCGCGCCGAGGCCCGGCTGGACGAGTTGCGTCGCAAGGGCGTCCGAACGGCGGTTTACCGCCAGCGTGAGCAGACGCTTGCGCTGACCTCCCTCGTGATCAAGGAGCCGTCGCAGGAACTGCTCGGCCGGCTCAATGCCGTCGCTGGACAGCTTCCCGGCACGGTGCTCACCACCGGAGCATGTCCGGAGGTGCGCTGAGGTGTTGCCCAGTGTCTGCGCTGTGCGCACGTCCGCTGAAATTGCCTGCGCCCGTCGCCTGCTCGAGCGCTACGCGGCATTTGTCGAATCGCTCGGGGCCAGTCTATGTTTCCAGGACTTTGCCAGCGAGCTGGCCGGTCTTCCCGGTCCGTACATGCCTCCGGCGGGAGCATTGTGGCTAGGCTGGATCGGCCCGGAGCCGGTCGGAACCATCGCCGTCAAGCCGCTCACCTCTCCGCATACCTGCGAGATGAAGCGCCTGTGGGTCGAACCGGGCGCCCGCGGCAGCGGACTCGGCAAGGCGCTTGCCGAGACCAGCATCGACTTCGCGCGTGCCGCCGGTTATCGTCTGATGCGACTCGATACGCTGGCCGAGCGCATGCCGCGCGCGGTCGCGCTCTACCGATCTCTCGGCTTCGTCGATTGTGCTCCCTACGTACATAACCCTGAAGCCGACGCCCTCTTTCTCGAACTGAGACTCAGCTGACGGTGGCTGCGGCACTTGGCTACCGTTGCATCGGATGGACGATGCTGTGGGCGGTCTCGCGTGACGGCCGGCCGCTGTCAGCTTCAGCATAGCCGCTGCCGCAGCCCGCGCCGAGCGCGCCCCTATCAGCGGGCGATTCGACATGCAGCGCCTGCCGATGCAGGCTGCCGGTGCGGATCGGTTCAGGGGCGCGATGAGTCCTTCGTCAGGCCGACGGCCCGACTGCCGAACCAGCCGCGGCGTTCACGCTCCTGCTCCTCCAGTTCGCGCCTCACCTCGCGGCGACGGCTCTCGACCTGGCTCGCCTCGATGTGGTCGGCGCTACCCGCCTTGCTGGCAAGGTCGAACTGGTCGAGCGCCGCGCGCAGCTTGCCTTCGTGGAAATACTGCTCGCCGAGATAGCGATGCTGCCGCGTCGGCTTGCCGCTTTCCGCCGCCGCACGGGCTGCGATGGCGAGCAGGCGTGTGTCGTTGCCGCGTCGCGCCAGCAGCCGCTCGGCCACGCTGAGGGCATCCTGCGGACGACCGCCACGCAGCAGCGCTTCCGGCTGATCGTAGAAAAACTGCGCATGGTCCGGCCACTCGCGCGCGGCACGTTCGAAGTAGGCGATCGCCTGCGCCGTCGCACCCGACTCGAGCAGCAGGTGACCGCGCAGGGCGGCAACCATCGGATGACGGATGCCCCTGGATTCCACCTCGTCGAGAACGGCAAGGCCGCGTCGGTAGTCTTTGCTGCGCAGCAGTGCCGCCGCCAGCCCGTAGCGGGTGGCCGCTTCGTGCGCGAAACGCCGCTCCGCCAGCGCCGCTTCGAAGTGGGCCACCGCTGCGCGGTCATCGCCAACGTAGCTGCGCAGCAGCGCCCGCACATAGTGGAAGTCCTCGCTTTCGCGCACCGTCATCAGGCTTGCGGCATGCTCGCCCTGGCGCGCGCGGGCTTCGGCCACCCGTTCCAGCGTCAGCGGATGGGTGCGCAGGTAGGCCGGCACCAGCCCCGGATCGTTCAGGTTCGACGCGCGCTGCAGACGCTCCATGAAGCTCGCCATGGCACCGGTGTCGAACTGGGCGCGCGCCAGATAGGTCAGACCGATGCGGTCGGCTTCGCGTTCGTTCTCCCGCGAGAAGTTGAGTGCCGCCTGCGCCTGTGCCGCCTGTCCGGCAAGGATGGCGCCCTGCACGCCGTCCGCACTGCCGGCACGTGCAGCGACGGCAGCTGCTGCGAGGCTGGCGATCGTCATCCAGGTGTTCTTGCGCTGGTCGTCGACCGAGCGGGCGTAGTGCCGCTGGGTGACGTGAGCGATCTCGTGGGCCAGCACGGAGGCGAGCTCGCTTTCGGTCTGTGTGAGCAGCACCAGGCCGATGTTGATGCCGATATAGCCGCCGGGGATGGCGAACGCATTGACCGACGGGTCACTGACGGCGAAGAACTCGAAGCGCTCGCGGATGCTCGGATTTGCGTTGATGATGCGATTGCCGAGGGCCTGAAGGTAGGCGTTGACCTCCGGATCCTGCAGATAGGCGCCGCTCGCGCGCAGTTCCCGCATCGCTTCGGCACCGAGCCGACGTTCCTGCAGCGAGGAGACGACCGCACCGCTTGAGTCGCCCAGTTCGGGCAGCTGGACGCGTTCGGTTGGGGCCGCCTGCGAAAAGAGCGCCGTTGCGGCGATGACGAGGGTCATGCGAGCGAGCCGGGCGGGGCCGACGGTCGGCGAATCTCGCCTGGCCATGTTGCCAAGGAAATGCTGAAGGAAGCAGCGAGCGGGTTGAAGCGCAAGGCGCACGGAGCGCAGCGACCGAGACATATCCAATGGATCGGCGGGTGAGCGCGCATCGCGCAACGCAGCGATTCCCCCGCGCAGCAGTTTATTCGGCGTTTCCCTAAGATAATCCATTGCTTCTTCAGTTCCGTCCGGCCCGGATCGCCGCCGGGCGCGCATCCAGGCACAATGTCCAGCGATTCCTCCATGTTGACGCACTTCGACGCCAGCGGTCAGGCGCACATGGTGGATGTATCCGGAAAGGCCGAGACGCATCGCATCGCGCGCGCCCGCGGACGCATCCAGATGCAGGCGAACACGCTCAATCTGATCGCGAGCGGCGGTCACAAGAAGGGCGATGTGCTCGGCATCGCCCGCATTGCAGCGATTCAGGCAGCCAAGCGTACCGCCGACTGGATTCCGCTTGCGCATCCGATCGGTTTGACGCGGGTCGCGGCCGAGTTTCGTCTGGACCATCAAGCCGCCGCCGTGGAATTGACGGTCACCGCCGAGACCGTCGGTCGCACCGGCGTCGAGATGGAAGCGTTGTGCGCCGTCAGCGCCGGCTTGCTGACGATCTATGACATGTGCAAAGCGGTCGATCGTGGCATGACGCTCGGTGACATCCGCTTGATCGAGAAGCAGGGCGGCCGCTCCGGCCACTGGATCGCGCCCCCGGCATGATCGTCGCCGCGCTGGTCGCATTCGCGGCTGGCGTGACTGCCGCGCAAGGCGCGCCCGCGTTGCCGCCGCCTGCGGCTGCCTATCTTCTCTGCGTCCCTGCGATCGGTGTCGTCGCAGCCGTGTTTGCATCACCTGCAGGCGCGCTCGAACGCATCCGTTTCGCGCGTTCGGTCATCGTTGCATCGATGCTGGCTTTGGGGCTGGGTTATGCGTTCATCCGCGCCGAGGCCCGACTCGCCGATGCGCTCGCGCCCGAGTGGGAGGGAGTCATTCTGGAGGTCGTCGGAGTCATCGACGATCTGCCGGCCCGTGACACGGACCGCATACGGTTTGCTTTTCGCATCGAGCACGTGCGGCAGCCCGCTGCCACGGTGCCCGCTCGCGTGGCCCTTGCCTGGCACCGACCGCGCAGCGGCGAGCTGGCGGGGGAAGCCTTGCCCGACCTGCGCGCAGGCGAGCGCTGGCGCTGGCAGGTGCGGCTCGCCCGACCGCACGGCTACGTCAACGGCGTCGGCTTCGATCGCGAGGCATGGATGCTGGAGAACGGTTTGCGTGCGAGCGGCAGCGTGCTGATCGATCAGCCGATGCAGCGACTTGCCGTGCAGTCGGGCGGTTTGCGCAATCGCACCAACGCGCTGCGCCAATCGATCCGTGACCGCATCGATGCGACACTTGCCGCCGATCCCGCCCGCGGCGTCTTGGCCGCGCTGACGATCGGCGACCAGCGCGCGCTCGCACCGCAGGAATGGGCGCTCTACCATCGGGCGAACATCTCCCATCTGCTGTCGATAAGCGGCGCGCACGTGACCTTGTTCGCCGCTTGGGTCGCCGCGCTCGTGCTGTTTCTGTGGCGCCGATCACCGGCGCTGTCGGGTCGGCTGCCGGCCCAGAAGGCGGCGGCCCTGGTTGCGTTAGTGGTCGCAATCGGCTACGCCCTCCTTGCCGGATTCGAGATTCCGGCACAGCGAACCTGCCTGATGCTCGCCGTCGCGGCATTGACGCTTTGGCTCGACCGCGCGCTCTCGCCCTGGCTGATCCTCGCCTGGTCGCTCGCGGCCGTGCTCGTCTGGGACCCGTGGGCGCCGCTCGCGATCGGCTTCTGGTTTTCGTTCACGGCCGTGGCGCTGCTGATCTACATCGGCTTCGGACGAGTCGGTGCGCGACCGATCTGGCCGACCCTGCTCGCCGCCCAGGCGATCATGGCGGTTGGCTTGGCGCCTCTCACGCTGGCACTGTTCCAGCAGGTGTCGCTGATCGGACCGCTCGCCAACGCGGTGGCGATTCCGCTGGTCACCCTGGTCATCGTTCCGGTGGCGCTGATCTGGCTGGTCTTGCCTTGGCCGCCGCTGTTGCATCTGGCTGCCTGGCTGGTTTCGTGGCTGACTGCGTTGGCCGAATGGCTGACTGCGCTGCCGTTCGCGCTCTGGTTTCAGCACGCGCCGCCCATGTGGGCCGTCGTCGCCGCGCTGGCGGGAAGCTGTGTGCTTTTCATGCCGGCCGGGTTGCCGCATCGCTGGGCCGGCGTCCTGCTGTGGCTGCCGGTGTTTACGGTCGGCCCCGAGCGGGTGCCACCCGGTGAGTTTCGCCTGACCGCGCTCGATGTGGGGCAGGGCACCGGCATCGTCATCGAGACGGCGAGGAGCGTCTTGCTCTACGACACCGGGCCGCGCTGGGACGCGTCGAGCGACGCCGGCAACCGGCTGATCGTGCCCTGGCTGCGCGCGATGGGCCACAAGCGAATCGACACGCTCCTGCTGTCGCATGGCGACATCGATCACATCGGCGGGGCCGTCTCGGTGATCGCCGACATGCGTCCGCATCGTCTGCTCGCCAACCTTGCGACCGACGATGCGGTGGCCGCTGCCGCCCGCTTGCATGCCGTACCCGTCGAGCCCTGTCTGGCCGGCCAAAGGTGGGTCGACGACGGCGTTCGCTTCGAGGTCCTCGCGCCGCGTGCGCTGGGCGAAGCGGTGTCCGACAACGATGCATCCTGCGTCCTCGCGATCGAGAGCGCAACCGGCTTTCGCGCCTTGTTGCCGGGTGACGCTGAAACACGGGCCGAACAGACGATGCTCGCAGGTGTTGCAGGCCGTCTGCGCGCCGAGGTGCTGGTCGCCGGGCATCACGGCGCGCGAAATGCCTCGGGTGAGGCGTTTCTGGCGGCCGTCGCGCCGCGGCACGTGCTGATCACGGTAGGGCGCCGGAACCGCTACGGTCATCCTCATCCCGAAACGCTGGCGCGTCTGGCGGCGCTTGGCGCCGCCGTTCATCGCACCGACTGTGCCGGTGCCATCCGCATCGACAGCCGGGAGGGGAAGGACGCGGTTGCGCGTCATGCCCGCGAGTCGCCGTCGCGCTATTGGCGCTCAGGCTGCGGCGAGCAGAAGTGAGGCAACGGCAACGACGGTCAGGCGCTGACGCAACAGCCAGAAATCGGCGGGGAACCACGCCTCACGGCTGAGCGGGCGGTCGATCGCCAGGACGAGCAGTAACGCTGCGGCGGCAAGGGCCAGTGCAGTGCGCGTATCGAGCCAGATCAGCGCGGCCCAGACGAGCAGCGGAGTGACGACCGAGGCAGCAAACAGGCGAGCACGTCCGTGCAGTGCGTTACTGCCCAGGCTCGGCGCCACCAGGGCGTAGGCCCAGTGCAGTCCCGCCATGAAGCTGGCGATGATGGCGCCGTAGAGCAGGAGCGTCCGCTGCGGGTCAGCGAACAACCTGGCGAGGAGCGGCAGCTCGATGGTCGGTGTTCCGAGCCGGGCGGCCAAGGCAAGCGTCACGAACGGGATCAGCCCGGCGTAGCCAAGCCACTGTGCCACTCGAAGCGGGTTCATGCGGTGTCGCGTACGCGCCCGATCCGCACGGCCGTGGTACCGACCTTCGGCGTCTGGCTTGGCATGACCAGAATCGCATCGTCATAGGGCGTGACGACGGGCCGGTCGCCATCGAGCGCGAGCAGGGTGCCGGCGAGCGGCACGGTGGCCAGGCCGGGGAAGGATTGTGTCCAACGGAAGTCGGCGCTCGCCACGGTGACCACATCAGTGATGTCGATGATGCGCGGCGCCGCCGGCGCGGAGCGGACCGCCGGGGCCAGGTTCGGACGTGAGACCATGTCGAGGTGTTCCAGGAAGCGCCAGGCGGCCTCGGTTGCGAACTCGCCGACATCGCGTTCCCAGTGTTGGCCGCATTCGACCAGCAGCGCCGAGCGCGGCGAAGCGGAATCGGCGAACGCGCCGTAGTCGCGCAGCCGGCGCCCGGCGGTGTGACCGGAGTCGACGATGATGTCGGCGGACAGCCCAACGGCGCGCGCAAGTGCCAGCCCCTTGGGTGTGTCGCCAGCCAGCACGAGCGGCGGCGATGGCTCCGACATGGAGTGCAGGTCGAGCAGATGATCCACCGTGTCGATCCACGGCCGCAGCACGCGGGCGCGCGTCAGCTCGCGGCTCACGCGGGTTCCGTCGAGGGTGGCGCCGTCCCAGACGCGGTTCAGGTCTTCATCGAGCGCACGGGATGCGAGCGGCCATTGCGGATCGAAGCTTCGATACGCTTCAACGTTCGCGAACAGCAGTGATATGCGTCCACGCCTCGGACGCAGTCCATCGCGAACGAAGGCGGTGAGCAGCCGTTCGACCGCGATGGCGCCGCAGACCTCGTTGCCGTGCATCAGCGCGCACACGCAAACATGTGGACCGTCCGCCTCGGCGTCGAAGCGCCAGACGTAAGGCAGACCGGCGTTGCCGTGCATCCAGGGCTCGATGTCCGGAAAAGTGACCTCGATCGGATGTGGCATTGCAACTCCTGTCTATCCTTCGACCCAAGTCCGGCAAGTCTCCAATCCGGTCGATGAAGTTGCCACCTGCCGCTCATTTTGTCGCCAATCGGTTCACGCCTGCACGAAGCGGTGAGACGATCCCGATGCTCGATCCAAGCGACGGGCAGCCGTTCGCCGCGATCGCACGCGGGCGTGCGGAAGACGTCGCGGAAGCCGTCGCGGCCGCGCGTGCGGCAGCCGACGGGGGGGCGTGGTCGCGTCTGGCGCCCGCCGAGCGCGGCCGCCTGCTCGCGCGGTTCGCACAGGCCATCGGCGAGCATGCCGGGCAGCTTGCGTCCCTCGAAGGCAAGGATTGCGGCAAGCCGACCCGCCAAGCACGGGCCGATGTTGCCGCCTGTGCCCGTTATTTCGAGTTCTACGCAGGCGCATGCGACAAGCTGCACGGTACGACCATTCCTTACCTGCCTGACTATCAGGTTCTTACGGTACGTGAGCCGCACGGAGTCACCGGGCACATCATTCCATGGAACTACCCGCTGCAGATCTTCGGCCGCTCGGTCGGCGGGGCGCTGGCAGCCGGCAACGCGTGCGTCGTCAAGCCGGCAGAGGACGCCTGCCTGTCGCTGCTGCAACTCGCCGAATTGGCTGCTGCGGTCGGCTTTCCTCCTGGTGCGCTGAACGTGGTGACCGGTTACGGTCATGAGGCTGGAGCGGCGCTGGCATCGGCCCAGGGCATCGACCATCTGAGTTTCACCGGCAGCGCAGGCATAGGTCGCCTGATTGCGCAGGCGGCCGCGATGCGTCATGTGCCGGTCACGCTGGAACTCGGCGGCAAGAGCCCGCAGATCGTGTTCGCCGATGCCGATCTCGATCGCGCCTTGCCGACGATCGTCAACGCGATCATTCAGAACGCCGGCCAGACCTGTAGCGCCGGTTCTCGCCTGCTCGTAGAAGCGAGCCGGTATCCGGAAGTGCTCGATCGTCTCGCCGAACGCTTTCGATCACTGCACGCCGGGCCGGCATCGCTCGATCTGGATCTCGGCCCCCTGATTCGCGCCTCCCAGCTCGAACGGGTGCGCGGCTTTGTCTCGGGGTTGCCGCGGCAGCCGGGTCAAGGTGCCTGGATTCGTGCCGAGGGGCAGATCGCTCCCGAGGCGCCCAGCGGCGGCTTCTACTTCGCGCCGACTCTCGTCGCCGATGCACGGCCAGGCGAGGCGCTTGCCTGCGAGGAGGTGTTCGGCCCGGTACTGGCGGCGATGCCATTCCGCGACGAGAGCGAAGCGATCGCGCTGGCGAATGCCACCGACTACGGGCTCGTCGCCGCGGTCTGGACACAGGACGGGGGCCGCGCACTGCGACTCACCCGCGCAATCCGAAGCGGTCAGGTCTTCATCAATTGCTACGGCGCCGGCGGAGGCATCGAGCTGCCGTTCGGTGGCGTGAAGTCCTCCGGCTACGGACGCGAGAAGGGGTTCGAGGCCCTCTATGGTTTCACGACACTGAAAACGATCACGATTTTTCACGGCTGAGGAAAGGCAGATGAAACTCGAGGGCAAGATTGCGATCATCACGGGTGCGGCTCAGGGGTTTGGCGCTGGCATTGCCGAGCGGTTCGTCGACGAGGGGGCGTCCGTCGTCATCGCCGACCTCAAGCGCGATGCTGCGGAGCAGCTGGCCTCCCGTCTGCCGCGTGCGCATGCCGTGGCCTGCGACGTCAGCCTCGATGCGGATTGGGCGAGACTGGTCGCCGAGACGCAGGCGGTTTTCGGCGGCATCGACATCGTTGTCAACAACGCAGGAACCTCGCATCGCAATCGGCCCATGCTCGAAGTCAGCGAGGCGGAGTTCGAGCGGATCTACGCCGTCAATGTCAAGTCGATCTATCTGTCTGCATTGCATTGCGTTCCGGTGCTGCGTGCTCAGCGGCGTGGCGGCGTCTTCGTGCAGATTGCCTCCACTGCCGGCGTGCGGCCGCGGCCCGGACTCACCTGGTACAACGGGTCGAAGGGAGCGGTGATCGTGACCAGCCGGTCGATGGCGGTCGAACTCGCGCCCGACCGCATCCGCGTCAACTGCATCAATCCAGTGGCCGGCGAAACGCCGCTACTTGCGACCTTTCTGGGCGAAGACACACCGGAGCGGCGCGCGCAGTTTCTTTCCACGATACCGCTGGGGCGCTTCTCCACACCGCGCGACGTCGCCAATGCGGCGCTTTTCCTGGCCAGCGACGAAGCGGCCTTCATCACCGGCGCCTGCCTGGAAGTGGACGGCGGACGTTGCGTTTGAGCTGAAGACGCGCTGAAGAAAGCAACGAGCGGGCATCGCACAGAGCAGTGACCCACCCGCTCAGCGATTCATTCAGCGTCTCCCTAACAGGCCGTTGAAAAACTGCTGCGGTGGGCCATCTGCTGTGTTGCACGGTGCTCGCTCCCTCGCCTATCTATTTGATA